>Ga0209458_1000073_pt1 | contig 58944 bp, 53 predicted proteins | sample WorMetLIZAISLAND_FD_187411 | JGI IMG/M metagenome (GOLD analysis project Ga0209458, IMG submission 187411) | Marine gutless worms symbiont microbial communities from Max Planck institute for Marine Microbiology, Germany - Inanidrilus manae... ...
CGGCTATACAGTCGTCGTCACCAAGTCGACGGTTCCCGTCGGTACCGGCCGCGAGGTCGAGGCGATCATCGACCGGGTCCGGCCGGACGCCGAATGCGATGTCGTATCGAACCCCGAATTCCTGCGCGAAGGATCGGCGATCGAGGACTTTATGCGGCCCGACCGTGTTGTTATCGGCACCAAGAGCGAACGGGCCATGGAGACCATGCGCGAACTCTACCGGCCGCTGTTCCTCAACGAGACGCCGATCTTGTTCACCTCCCGCCAGACCGCCGAGATGATCAAATACGCCGCCAATACCTTCCTGGCGACGAAGATCACGTTCATCAACGAAGTCGCGGACCTTTGCGAGAAGCTCGATGCCGACGTCCAGGACGTCTCCCGCGGCATCGGCCTCGATGGCCGCATCGGTTCCAAGTTTCTGCATGCGGGGCCGGGCTACGGCGGGTCGTGTTTCCCGAAGGATACCCTGGCGCTTGTACGGACGGCGGCCAGTAGCGGCAGCCCGTTGCGCATCGTCGAGACGGTGGTCGACATCAATGACCAGCGAAAGAAACGCATGGCCGACAAAGTCATCGAAGCCTGCGGTGGTTCGGTCAATGGCAAGACGATCGCAGCGCTGGGCTTGACCTTCAAACCGAACACCGACGACATGCGCGAAGCGCCGAGCCTCGACATTGTCGCCGGCCTTCAGGCCGGCGGCGCCATCGTGCGGGCCTATGACCCGGAAGGAATGGACGAGGCGAAACACATGATGAACGGGGTCGTTTGGTGTGACGGGACATACGAAACCCTCGAAGGCGCCGACGCCATGGTCATCATTACCGAGTGGAACGAGTTCCGGGGTATCGACATGGAGCGCGCCAAGGAACTGATGACGGCACCGATCATGGTGGACCTCCGGAATATCTACAATCCGGAGGAGATCGTCGGGCACGGTTTCGACTATAGTTGCGTCGGGCGTCCCCAATCGACGGACCCGTGAGGCCCTTTCCTTGACCGACAGCCGCATGCTCGAACCAACCATTCTCCGCGAATACGACATTCGCGGTGTCGTCGGCGAGACGCTGACAACGGACGACGCCCGCGCCATCGGGCGGGCTTTCGGGTCGATGCTTCGCGACGCCGGCGGCACAACCGCTGCCGTCGGTTATGACGGGCGCCTGAGTTCACCTGACCTGGAGGCGGCACTGACCGACGGTCTCGTCGCTTGCGGGCTCAAGGTCTTCCGCGTCGGCCTGGGGCCGAGCCCGATGCTATATTTCGCCACCCACAAGCTGAAGACCGATGCCGGTCTAATGATCACCGGTTCGCATAACCCACCGGAATTCAACGGCATCAAGATGACGTTTCAAGGGAGACCTTTCTTTGGAGCTGATATCCAGAACTTGGGCCGTCGAGCGGCCGCGGGCAATTTCGTCTCGGGTCGTGGCAAGGCCAAAAAACGCTCGGTGATCAACGACTACGTCAAGCGCCTGATCGAGGATTACGATGGTTTCGACGGCCTTCGTGTCGCCTGGGATCCGGGCAACGGCGCGGCCGGTGAGGTGCTGAGGCGTCTGGTCGGCGCGTTGCCCGGTGAGCACTGGGTCATCAACGGCGAAATCGACGGCACCTTTCCGGCCCATCACCCAGATCCGACCGTCGAGGAAAACCTCGCACAATTGAAGGCGCTGGTTGCCGAAAAGGGGTGCGAGATCGGGATCGGGTTCGACGGAGATGGCGACAGGATTGGGGTCGTCGACGCGAAAGGGCGCGTCCTATGGGGCGATCTATTGCTGATCGTACTCGCCGAGGAAGTCCTGGCCGAGCAACCGGGTGCGCCGATAATCTCGGATGTCAAAGCGAGTCGGGTGTTCTTTGACGAAATCGAGCGCATTGGCGGCCAGTCCGTGCAGTGGAAGACCGGCCACTCGCACATGAAGGCGAAGATGGCGGAAATCGGGGCTCCTTTGGCCGGTGAGGTGAGCGGTCACATTTTCTTCAAACACCGCTATTATGGCTACGATGACGCGCTTTACGCGGCGGTACGGTTGCTGTCGTGCCTCGTCTCCAGTGGGCGATCGTTGGACGGGATTATGGACGGTTTACCGAAATTGGTGACGACGCCGGAGATTCGTATCGATTGTACGGACGAGCGCAAATTCGTCATCGTCGAGGAGGTGCGCGAGCGGCTGAACAGCGTCGCCGATATCGACGTCATCGATATCGACGGTGTTCGCGTCGAAAACGCGGACGGCTGGTGGTTGTTGCGAGCATCGAACACGCAACCGGTGCTGGTTGCTCGATGTGAATCCGGTGACGACGAAGGCCTCGATCGATTGAAGGGCACGCTGGCCGAGCAACTCCGTTTGAGCGGGATCGAACCACCGGCCTTTTGAGTGTATATGTCGATGGAACGACTGTTCCTCGATCGGCGGCTATCCTTGCGGCGACACCCATGGACTTCTTCTTTTACGGGACCCTGATTGATGCGGACGTCCGCGCCTATGTTCTGGGACCGCGTGCGGCCAGGATCTCGATCGTTCCCGGTTCGCTTGAAGGGTATCGATGCGTTCGGGTCGCGGGCGCGTCGTTTCCCGGCTTGGTTGCCGATGGGACCGCACGAGCCTATGGCGTCATCGCCCGGGGGCTCGGCCGGACCGACATGAGCAAGCTGGTCCGCTACGAGGGAAATGGTTACCGCTTGGCGTCCGCGTCAGCCAAAACGGCCGGTGGCCGGAACCTGAAGACCCGCGTTTTTCTCCCCAAACCCGGAATTCAGATGACCGACGAAGAATGGTCGTTCTCGGTGTGGCAGGAAGCCGAGAAATGGTCGTTTCTCACGCGCAATTGCCCGACAGACGTATCCCGCCGCGGGAATTGACAGGCGTTGGTTCAGTTTCGGTCTTGGGCGACCTGGACCGGCTTTTTCAGCTTCAGTTCCATGCAATCACGGCGTTTCTTCTTGAGGTAACGGCAGGCCCTATAGGCTTGTTTCTTGGTAATGCCGTGAATACGGGCCCGGTGCAGCGTGCGTCCACTGCGTTTCTTGAGGGGCACGACCTTGATATGGCCCCGCTTTAGGTAGTCGGGCGCCACATCGACGGCATCGCGCGCCGCATCGAACGCCTGGGAATACCGGGCAAAGGCGCCAACCTGAACCCCCCATTTTAACTTCGCCGATGCGACCTGGGTTCGCGTCTGATCCTTGCGGCTGGTGCTTGCCTTGGGCGCCGACTTCGGTTTCGCCTTGGGCACGGCCTTGGCGATGACGGTTCTCGTATCCAACGCCCTGAAGCCCTTGTTGAGCAGGGTGGTCATATGGCGGTTGCGTTTACGGGCCGAATCCCCACCGAATACGACGCCGATCAAACGCTGATCGCCACGTTTGGCCGAGGCCACGAGATTGTAGCCGGCGGCACGGATATACCCCGTCTTGATACCGTCCGTTCCTTCGTAGGTTGTCAGCAACTTGTTGTGGTTCCGATGCGTCAAGCCAGCGTATCGAAACTTCGTCGTCGAAAAGAACCGATAGTATTTCGGATGGTCGTTGATCAAGGCGCGGGCCAATTTCGCCATGTCGCGAGCGGTGCTCAACTGGCCGCGGTGAGGCAATCCGGAAGCGTTGCGGAATGTGGTTCGGCTCATGCCCAGTTCACGGGCCCTGGCCGTCATTTTCAAGGCGAAGGCGCGCTCCGTACCGGCCATGTTTTCAGCGATGACGGTGGCAACGTCGTTGGCCGATTTGGTGACAAGGGCGAGAATGGCATCCTCGACGCGAATGGCCTTGCCGCGTTTCAGGCCAAGGCGCGACGCCGGTTGATTGGCGGCACGCCGCGATACCTTAAGCTTGGTCCGTAGCCCCAATTCACCGGCCTCCAAGGCATCGAAGACCATGTAAAGGGTCATCATCTTGGTCAGCGAAGCGGGATAATTGCGGGTATCGATGTTCGTTCCGTGGACGATGCGGCCAGTATCTGCGTCGACGACAATTGAGGCGTAGCGCGCTTGCGCCGATTGGCCTGACGAGAGAACCACCAAGGCGAGAACGACGAGAGCTGCAGACAGCCATTTTGCCACAACGGCGCGACATCCCGATAACCGGATGGAAAATGTGACTGCGGCGTCTGCGTTACCCCTCACAGGCATTCCCCTCTTTGTCGCCCCGTCTCGTCGAATCGGCCTATTTTGGGGCGTGATTGTAACCGCATGATTCAGCGGCGTCTTCAGAAATTTCGCTGCCGAATCAATTGTTTCTAGAGAATCTTCGGTGAAAAAGTGGTTAACGGCTGATGGATTTCCGGATCGTGGGGCGGCAGGGTTCGTTATCGCAACGCAAAATCTCATACAACTGGGGATGTTAGCTCTTTAAATTGTTATTGTTTAACAAATAGTTCAAAGAGCTATGGATATGTTGCATCGCACAAAAAGCCGCTTGACCGGGGGGCGTTTTGGTTTATATATCGAACTGATGCGGCACTGCAGTACGGGGCACCCGACGAGCCTTTCAGAAGAAAAGGGCTTTCGAAAAGGGGGAATAACCCGTTGGTGGCCAAGTCCAATGAGTTCGGAACGAACGTATTTCAGAGGCGCAATCCCCAATTGATGGAGTTAGAGAAATGACCGCAGCTAAAAAAGCCGCCGCAGCTAAGGCGACCGAACCTGTCGAAGCCGCTGTTGCGGCCGGAAAGGAAACCGTTGAAACCGTCGTGAAAGCCGGAACCGAAGCCGCCACCAAGGGCGTCGAAAAGGCCGTTGCAATGAGCCAGGAACAAGTGGCCGCTGCCGTTAAGGCCGGTTCCGAGGCTTTCAAGAACTACGAAGAAGTCGTTGCCTTTAACAAGGACAACCTGGACGCGGTGATGAAGGCCAATGCCGTGTTCGTCAAAGGTCTGCAAGACCTCAACAAGGAGTTTTTCTCGTTGGCTCAAGCCTCGCTTGAAAGCAACGCCGACGCCGCGAGAAAGGTCTTCAATTGCAAGTCGGTCGAAGAACTGGTGACGCTTCAGAACGCGTTGGTCACGGATTCCTATTCTAAGGTCCTGGACCAAGGCCGCAAGATCACCGATCTCTCGGTAAAGATTGCCGAAAACGCGTCAGCGCCGATCGCCAGCCGCGTTAATGCAACGGTTGACCACTTCACGAAACCGCTCGCTGCCTAATACCCCCACAATTATTGGGTAGCGCACGACAGCGCCCGGCGGGTCCTCCCTCCGCCGGGCGCTTCTCGTTTGTGGCTAAACACGTTCCGATCCCCGCGCCCGGATATTTACGCCAAAGGGGTTTTGCCGGAGCATCGATATCCCATATTATACGGGGTGGCCGTGAACGCTGGCCGGTGAGACCCGATTAGGAACGCGAAAGCAATGAGCGGACAGGACGACAATCCACGGAATCCCAACCACATTGACGATGATGGGACCGGCACGGGCGTCGCTCTCAAGCCGAGGGTTCGCACCAAGAAACCGGCCATGTACAAGGTGCTCATGCTCAATGACGACTACACGCCAATGGAGTTCGTCGTTCACGTGCTCGAACACTTTTTCAATAAGGCCCACGAAGAAGCCACCCGCATCATGCTGCACGTCCACCAGCGCGGCGTCGGCGTCTGCGGCGTCTATACCTACGAAGTCGCGGAGACGAAAGTGACCCAGGTGATGGATCTGGCTCGGCAAAATCAACATCCCCTCCAATGCACCATTGAAAAAGATGGGGACGGAGAGGAGTAACGGGAACGGACAATGCTGTCACGCAATCTGGAACGAACGCTACATCGAGCCCTGTCTCTGGCCACTGACCGGGACCATGAGTTCGCCACTCTCGAGCACCTGCTGCTGTCTTTGACCGAAGATCAGGACTCGGTGGCCGTGTTCAGGGCCTGTGGTGTCGACCTCGACAAATTGGCCCGGGACCTGCGCAAGTTCCTCGACAACGAACTGGACGGTATCGTCAGCACGATGGTCAAGGAGCCGAAGCCGACGGCCGGTTTCCAGCGCGTCATTCAGCGGGCCGTCATTCACGTACAAAGCTCAGGCCGCGAGGAAGTGACCGGCGCCAACGTTTTGGTCGCGCTGTTCTCCGAACGCGAATCCCACGCTGTTTATTTCCTGCAGTTGCAGGACATGTCGCGGCTGGACGCCGTCAACTATATTTCCCATGGAATCGCAAAAGTCGCCGACAAGGGCGAGACGCGCACGGTTCACGGTGCTGACGAAGACGTTCAGGAAGAGAGCGTCGTCCGCAAGGGCCGGGAGGCCCTTGATACCTATTGCGTGGATCTCAACAACAAGGCGACCGAAGGTCGCATCGATCCACTAATCGGTCGTGACGCCGAGGTCGAACGGACCATCCAGATCTTGTGCCGGCGAAACAAGAACAACCCGCTCTATGTCGGCGATCCCGGTGTCGGAAAGACCGCCATTGCCGAGGGGCTGGCGAAAAGGATCACAGGAGGGCAAGTGCCCGAAGTACTCGCGGATGCCACCATTTTCGCTCTCGACATGGGGGCATTGCTCGCCGGCACGCGCTACCGCGGCGACTTCGAGGAGCGCCTGAAGAGCGTCATGGCTGAGCTTGAACATACGGAAGGGGCGATCCTGTTTATCGACGAGATCCATACCGTAATCGGCGCCGGCGCCACCAGCGGCGGTTCAATGGATGCGTCCAACATCCTCAAACCGGCTCTGCAGAGCGGGACGCTTCGGTGCATGGGTTCGACAACTTACAATGAATACCGAAGTTACTTCGAAAAGGACCGGGCCTTGGTTCGCCGTTTCCAGAAGATCGACGTCTATGAACCCAGCGAGGAAGACACGGTCAAAATCCTGAAGGGGTTGAAACCTTACTTCGAGGAGCATCACAAGGTCCGCTATACGGCGGAATCTCTGCGAACGGCGGTCGAACTGGCGGCGCGCTACATCAACGACCGCAAGCTGCCGGACAAGGCCATCGACGTCATTGATGAGGTCGGGGCGTCCCGGATGCTGTTGCCTGAGCACCGGCGGCGCAAGACCGTGACCGTCAAGGACATCGAGCACGTAATTGCGAAGATTGCGCGCATTCCGCCGAAATCCGTGTCGCGAGACGACCGCAAGGCACTGAAGAACCTGGAGCGCGACCTGAAAACGGTGGTTTTCGGCCAAGACAAGGCGATCGATGCCCTGGCCAGCGCCATCAAGCTGGCCCGCGCTGGTCTGCGCGAACCGGAAAAGCCTGTCGGTTGTTATCTGTTTTCCGGTCCCACCGGAGTCGGCAAGACCGAAGTCGCCCGCCAATTGGCCCTGATTCTCGGTGTCGAACTGACGCGCTTCGATATGTCGGAATACATGGAGCGCCACTCCGTGTCGCGGCTGATCGGCGCGCCGCCGGGTTATGTCGGCTTCGACCAGGGCGGGCTTCTGACCGATGCCGTCGACCAGCATCCGCACACGGTTCTCCTGTTGGACGAAATCGAGAAGGCGCACCCGGACCTGTTCAACATCCTGCTGCAGGTGATGGACCACGGCAAACTGACCGACCACAACGGCAAGAGCATCGATTTCCGCAACGTCATCCTGATCATGACGACCAACGCCGGTGCCGCCGACATGGCCAAACCGGCGATCGGTTTCGAACGCGACGTTCGGATCGGCGACGATATGGAAGCCATCGAAAAGATGTTCACGCCGGAGTTCCGCAACCGATTGGACGCCATGGTGCAGTTCGGCGCCCTGCCGCCCGAGGCGGTGGCCCGCGTCGTCGACAAGTTCGTCATGCAGCTCGAGGGCCAACTCGAGGACCGCGCCGTGACCATCGAACTGACCGACAGTGCGCGTGAATGGCTGGCCAAGAAGGGTTACGACAAGCTGTTCGGCGCCCGGCCACTGTCCCGCGTCATCCAGGAACACATCAAGAAACCGCTGGCCGAGGAACTCCTGTTCGGCAAGCTGGCCAAGGGCGGGGTCGTTGTCGTCAAGGTCGCGGACGGCAAGGTCGCCTTCGACTATCCGAAAGACACAACGGTGCCGGCGGTCGTCGAATAGGGCACTGGGACCGGTACACCCCCCATGACGGCCCGGTTTTTGGACGGCATCCGCGTCCTCGACCTCAGCCAGTTCCTGCCCGGTCCCTTCGCCACCCAGATGCTGGCCGATCTCGGTGCCGATGTCGTCAAGGTCGAGCCGCCTAGGGGTGACCCCATGCGCGACCTCAATCCGATCACCAATGAACGCGGCCCGGGTCCGTTCCACGCGGCGGTCAATGCTGGTAAGCGGATCTTACGCCTCGACTTGAAAACCGACGACGGCCACACCGCCATGGAAACGCTGGTCGGCGGCGCCGACGTCCTGCTGGAGTCTTTCCGTCCCGGCGTTCTCGACCGGTTGGGATTTGGGTGGCCGCGGCTCAAAGAACTCAACCCGCGGCTCATCCATTGCGCGCTGTCCGGCTACGGACAGACCGGCCCGCAACGGCTTTGGGCCGGGCACGACATCAATTACGTCGCCATGACCGGCGCGCTCGACACGACCGGCCCCGACGCGCGACCGCAACCAGCTTTTCCGCCGATCGCCGATTACGGCGGCGCCCTGCAGGCGGTGATTGCCATACTGGGCGCCCTGGTTGGGCGCGGGAAAAGCGGCCGCGGCGTCCACCTTGATGTCGCCATGGCCGATGCCGTGCTCGCCTGGCAGGCCTATGGCATGGTTCAGGCCGGATTGGCGGAAAGAGGTTCGGGGTCGGCTCCGGCCCGCGGGCGTGACCTGCTGACAGGCGGCGCCGCGTGTTACCGGGTCTACGAGACCCGGGACGGCAGGTTCGTCTCGCTCGGCGCCATTGAGGCGGCCTTCTGGAATAACTTCTGCTCAGCCGTCGGCAAACCTGAATGGGCCGGCAGACAGTTGGAACCGATGCCGCAAACGGACCTGATTTCCGACGCCGAGGACCTATTCAAGAGCCATGACCGCGACCATTGGGATGACCTGCTGGTGCCCGCCGATTGCTGCTACCACCCGGTATTGACCTATGGCGAACTGGCGAAATGGCCGCAGATCGAAGCTCGCGGCTTGCTGGCGAAAGTGCCGGCCGGAGGAGCGTATGGAGGCATTGGATTCCCGGTGATTATCGATGGCGCCAAGCCCGCGGAGCGGCCTGCGGCCCGCGAGGTGTCTGTCGAACACGTACTTGTAACTTGGAAAGGCGGCGATTGACCCAGAGAACGCCGTTCTTGTTGTCAAACGGCTGTTCAGGACGGACAGTCGATATCGGCGAGCAGCCCGACGGCCGCGGCTCCTCTGGCCTCGATGGATACGATCGCGTCCGGCTGTAAAAGGTAGGCCTGTTGGCCCATGGGACTGCCCGCGGCGTTCATACGCCGGATGGCTGCGGCACGGCACTTTTTGCAGGCGTTGACGAGTACGGGATTTCCGCTGGAGCCCTGCTTCAACTGAACGCATTGGACGGCACTATCGTCTTTTCGTTGCTGCCGACTATCCGTGTTGGCCAAATTCGGTGCCTCCTCAGCCGTTCCCTTGCAGGGGACCTCGCTGGTGATCCGGGTCCGCCCGGGCCCGCGGAAAGGCACCGGGAAGGTGGATTTGGGGGCCAGACTAAAGCTGCGCCTGACCGGAAGGGCGATGCCGCTTCGCTTGCGCGCCAGGTTGACCATCAGGCAGGTGTTGCAGGTATTAACCAAGGTCTCGCTGCCGGCTCGTCGGATGAGCCGGGTACACCGCCCGGCGACTGTCACCAGCAGCGGGTTGGAAAACGTCTTGTCCGGTGTAACGCGCGGCCCCGATGCCTCGGCATCGGCGACGGCAAGACCCAAGACCACGGCCGCGAGGACCGCTATCAGCCGGAAGTTCACAGCCTTTCTCCGTCCGTCCGGTAATCAGTCTAGACGTCATTGGTTAACGGAGAGTCACCGGTTAACGGAGAGTCACCGAAACGCCGGATTCTAAGGCCCGCAAAATGCTGCTTCGAACCGGCTCAATCGTTCTCCGCATTCCGGAACGGTAGGTCTTCCATCATCACCGAGATTTCGTATTCGACGCCGCGCCGTTCACGATCGACGAAATCACCGATCGCACTGCCGAGGCCCGAGTCGGCAAACCAGTGGGCGGAATAAGTGCGGGTCGGGACATAACCGCGCTGCACCTTATGGGGCCCCTGGGCCCCGGCCTCGACACGCGCCAGGCCCCTTTCGATGGCGAAATCGATGGCCTGATAGTAGCAAGCCTCGAAATGCAGGAATTTGTGTGTCTGGAGGCACCCCCAATTGCGGCCAAAAAGCGCATCGCCGCCGACCAAATTGAGGGCGCCGGCGACGGGCCGGCCTTCGTCTTCGACGAAAACCAGCGCGATGTCGTCGCCCATCTCTTCGCCGATCATCGAGAAGAATGCCCGGGTCAGGTAGCTGGGGCCCCATTTCTTGTCGGAGGTCGACCGGTAGAAGCGGTAAAATGCGTCCCAATGGCGATCTTCGATGGCATTGCCGGTAAGGGCCCGAATGTCGAGTCCGAGGTCCGCAACTTTCTTCCGCTCCTTGCGGATCTGCTTTCGCTTGCGTGATGTGAGGTCACCGAGGAAATCATCGAACGTTCGGTAGCCGCGGTTCTCCCAATGGAATTGCTGGCCAACCCGCTTCACGAATGTCAGATCGCCCAGCTGCGACCATTCCGTTTCCGTAGGAAAGGTGACGTGAACGGATGATGCGCCGGATTTCCGGGCCAGTTCGACCATGCCGGCGGCGAGCGCCGTCGTCAGTTCCTTTTGCCGGCCCTCGGGCAGGTCGTCACGAACCAACAGTCGACGGCCGGTAACCGGCGTGAAGGGGACGGAACATTGGAGTTTCGGATAATAGGCGCCGCCGGCCCGTTCATAGGCATCGGCCCAACCCCAGTCAAAAACGTACTCACCGTAGGAGTGGTTCTTGAGATAGAGGGGCGCGGCGGCGAGCAACGATCCATCCGGACCTTCGATGACGAGGTGATGTGGCGCCCATCCCGTTTCGGCCGACGCCGATCCGGATTTCTCGAGGGCGAAAAGAAAGGCATGGCGCATGAAGGGGTCGTCCGAACCGGCGCAACGATCCCATGCGGCGGGCTCGATAGCGGCTAAGGAATGAATGACCTTGATGGTCAGGGCATCGCCACCGTCGGGCATTGTTTCAGATACTCCTAACCCAGAACTTAGGGTTGATCATCCTCGGCGCCTTGGTATGGCACCCTACGAACGTGAGTGATACTATTCCGCAACACGGGTCACCGAGAAATACCATGTTTCATATTGATCGCGGCTGTTCGGTTTTCATCCTTTCGATCGCCATCGGTCTATTCAGCATCCCTAGTGCCGAAGCCGACGTCAAAATCCTCGATTCCGGCAAGGTCAAGAGCGTGAAGACGCCCAAGAAAAAGAGCAAAGGCGCACAACGGAACAGGAATTTCTTTCATAAAGACCCGGATCATCCGGCGAACAAGTTCGAACCCAGTGAAGTCCTGGTCCTCAATCCCCCGAAGGACTTCCCCGCTGTCGTTGGTGGGCTCGGATACCGGATAACCGAAAGTGTCAATTTGGATGGTCTCGGCCTCGCCGTTTACCGGCTCCGTGTGCCCTCCGGCGTCACCGTGCCTGAGGCCGTTCGTCAACTGGCGGGGCGGTTTCCCGGCGCCACGATCGACGCAAACCATGCCTTCGAGGCCGCAAGCGCGGCAGATCAATGCCCGCGCCGCAATGGGATGGAAAGCGGCTGCTGCCACCTGCGGCTCCAGCGTCCGCCTCGGCATGATCGATTCCGGCGTTGATACGAAACACCCGGCTCTACGGGGGCAGAACGTGCGCTTCCGCTCTTTCCACCGCAAGGGCCGTAAACCCGGTCCGCGGGTTCACGGAACGGCAGTGGCGACGATGCTGGTCGGCAAGCCGAAGTGGGGCGGCCTGTTGCCCGGTGCCCAACTCCTGGTGGCGAGCATGTTCGAGAGGAAGAAGGACGGCAGTAAGGTGGGTACCGCGGTCGGGCTTCTCAAGTCATTGAGTTGGCTGGCCAAATCGAAGGTCCATGCGATCAATCTTAGCGTCGCCGGTACCGACAACAAAACCCTTCGCATGGCTTTCGACAAAGCCAAGAAGAAGAACATGGTCCTGGTCGCGGCAGCGGGCAACTGGGGCCGCTCCGGCCGCCCGGCCTATCCGGCGGCCTACAAAGACGTCGTCGCCGTGACCGCCGTAAGCGCCCAGCGGCGGATCTACAGTCATGCTAACCGGGGTAAATACATCGATTTTGCCGCCCCCGGCGTGCGTATTTTCACCGCCGTCCCCGGCGGTGCCAAGTCAATGACCGGGACGAGTTTCGCGACGCCCTACATAACGGCTTTGTTGGGCTCTCAGATCGCCAGCGGCAAACGCGCCCGGGTAACGACCCTGCGCAATACGCTCGCCAAAGCGACCGTCGATCTTGGGAAACCAGGCCGAGACCACGTTTTCGGCTACGGCTTCGTCAAGATGAAGCCGAAGTGCCGCTGATGTGAATTCACGATATTTCGAAGACGGCGTCGACTTCGGTGGCGACTCCAAGCGGCAGCACCGGCGCGCCGACCGCAAACCGGGCATGTGATCCGATATCCGGGCCGAAAACTTCGGCCATTAGGTCGGAGGCGCCGTTGATCACCTGCGGCTGGCCAGTGAATTCGGGCGTGCAGTTGACGAAGCCGCCCAATTTGACGACCCGTCTGACCCGGTCCAGGTCACCGTCGCAGGCCGCCTTGACCTGGGCGATTAGGTTGAGGCCGCAGAGCCGCGCTGCCTGATACCCCTGATCCGCATCGAGGTCCTCTCCGACGCGGCCAATGAAGCGCTTTTCACCGTTGAAAACGGTCACCTGACCAGACACGAAGACAAGGTTTCCGGAAAGGACAAAGGGTACGTAATTGGCGGCGGGCGCTGAAGGATTGGGCAGTTCGATGCCGAGTTCAGCGATCCGGGATTCGACGGTTCCGGCCATGGTCCATTCTCCTGAATTTGGGCTTTAGGGTGCGAAAATCGGGTGGCTCGAGGCAACACCGGGCTTAGATCTTGAAATGTTGTCCTTCGCGTGGGGTTACGACTTCCGTCGACGAGTTCCGCTTGGCCAGCAGGTTGACGGCGGTTGAATGTTTTTCGTCGATCGCGGAATCCGGCTGGTCCGGGTCATGGTGGAACAGGAACAGCTTTTTCACCTGGGCCATATCGGCCAGTTCGACGACCTTGCTTATGCAGGAATGGCCCCAACCGACCTTGTTTTCATATTCTTCGTCGGTATAGGTCGTGTCCGTGATCAAAACGTCGGCATCTCGGCAGAAATCTGCCAGACGGGTTTCATAATAGGGCGAGTGGAATTCGCTTTCCTCCAGGAACATTTCGTTGTCGGTAATGTAGCAGATCGAGCGACCGTTGTAGTTGACACGGTAGCCGAGGCATTTCCCGGGGTGGCTCAAGAGCTTGCTTTGCACCTCGATGCCTTCGACCTCCGATGTTTCCTCTTCGAGGTCGCGGAAGTACACGCGCGCGGCAAACTCGACAAAGGTTATCGGGAAGTAGACGCCGTCCATTTGCGCCGAAATCAACTCGCGCATCGTGGTATCGCCCTGATTGGGTCCGAGGATCTCGAACTCGTTGCCCTGCTGATAGAGCGGCACGAAAAACGGAAAAGCATTGATGTGATCCCAATGGGGGTGCGAAATGAAGATCTTTGCCCGAATCCGTTTACGGCTTTGCGACAACAACCAATCGCCGAGCGCCTTGATACCGCTTCCGGCGTCGAACACGAACAATTGCTGGCGTGGGAATTCGATCGATACACACGATGTATTGCCCCCGTACTTGAGACAGTTTTCGCCGGAAACGGGGAGCGTGCCACGCACGCCCCAGAATCGCATGTCGATATGGTCGTCGAGGATGCGGTTGACCTTATCGGGGAACGTATCGGTATTCAGGGGCTTCCGGATATATCCGTCGGCGCCGAAATCGAAGGACCGTTTTTGGTCAAACTCGTAAGCCTTGGCCGACACCATGATGAACTTGGAGTTTTCCAGTTCCGGCGTCTCCCGCACCCGTTTGCAGAGGTGGAGGCCATCCACTTCAGGCATCATCAAATCACAAATGATACATTCCGGTTTTTCTTCGAGAATCTTATCGAAGGCGTTGACGCTATCCGTTGTCGCACTGACGCGGTGGCCGGCGCCCTCAAGGATGGCGGTCATGACTTTCACCGCCAACGGATCGTCGTCGACGATGAATATGGTGCTGCCGTTCGAAACCATTTATCGAGCTCTCAGACCAAAGCCATTTGCCAGCGTTGACCAACCATTCACCAGATCGACGGGATCAGTCAACGAGAATGACACCTTTTCCAAAGATATGAACAGCTTATTAGCAGTATCAACGACTGTCGATACAGTTTTCATCCGGCTTCGTACCTTCTGGAAATCGGCCGCAGAGAGCTAATTTTCAATGGAAAAAAAGTGGGGCGCGTACCGAGGAGGGCCCTCGGTATGCGCCCCGAGTTTCCCAGGGAGGATCCTAGAAAAACCAATATCGTTCACCGGCCGTACCTCATGAACATCCGCTGGTGCCGCCGCAGGTGTTGCACTTGAGGCAGGTTCCGTTGCGAACCAGGGTAAAGTTCCCGCATTCGCCACAGGGGTCACCCTCGTATCCCTTCATTCGCGCCTCGCGGACCTGGTCGAGGTGATCGTCGACCCGTTCGATGACTTCGTTCGTGACTTCCGTGAAAGCGGTCGCGATCTCCTCGCGGACGATCTCTTCTCGCGGCGTCACCTGGGCCCCGACAGGTTTCGGCTGCGGTTCGTCGGTGCCGGTGGCGGCAAGTTCCTGTGGCTTGCTGTCATTGTTGATGACCAGGAGTTTGCGCATGTAGCCACGGCTCGCCACCTTCTGGACAACGTGCATAGCGCCGTTTTCTGAGACATTTGGCAGGTCGCCTTCGTCAGAGCCGTCGCCGAGGGTATCTGGACACAGGTCCTTGGGTTCGACATGCGCCAGGTCGTTGCGGCTCAGGTAGGAAACGGCCAGTTCGCGGAAGATGTAATCGAGGATCGACGTTGCCATCTTGATGGTGTCGTTGCCGGTCACCATGCCGGACGGTTCGAAACGCGTGAACGTGTAGGCTTCGACGTATTCCTCCAGCGGCACGCCATATTGCAGGCCGATGGAAATGGCGATGGCGAAGTTGTTCATCAAGGAACGGAAGGCGGCCCCTTCCTTGTGCATGTCGATGAATATCTCGGCCAGGCGGCCATCTTCGTACTCGCCGGTGCGGAGGTAGACCTTATGACCGCCGACGGAGGCCTTCTGGGTATAACCCTTACGGCGATGCGGCGGGCGGACACGTTCGGCGACGAAGCGTTCGACGACGATCTCGGCCCGCATCTGGGCCGGCTGGTCGGCGACCTCGGTCGCCAGGTCAGTAACCTCTTCGTCGTCGTCGTCGTCGTCGATCAACGCAGCCTGCAGCGGTTGCGACAGTTTCGAACCGTCGCGGTAGAGTGCGTTGGCCTTGAGACCCAAGCGCCAGGACAGCATGTAGGCTTCCTTGCAGTCCTCTATGGTCGCCGCGTTCGGCATGTTGATGGTCTTCGAAATGGCACCCGAGATGAAGGGCTGGCTGGCCGCCATCATGCGGATGTGGCTATCGACGGAAAGATAACGTTTGCCGATGCGTCCGCAGGGATTGGCGCAATCGAAGATCGGCAGGTGCTCTTCCTTGAGGTGCAGCGCTCCTTCCAGGGTCATCGTGCCGCAAACGAAACCGTTGGCCGCCTCCACATCCTTCTTGGAGAAGCCGAGGGCTGCCAGCATGTCAAAGGACATGTCATCGAGGTTAGTCGGCGAGATACCGAGGGTCTCGGTGCAGAACTCTTCACCGAGAGTCCACTTGTTGAAGACGAACTTGATATCGAATGCTTCGCCGAGCACGCCCTCGACCCTGTGCAGAACCTCATCATCGAAACCGACGGCCCGTAATTTGGCGTGATTGATGCCCGGTGCATCCTTCAGGGTGGCGCGGCCGACCGCGTAATCGACGATGTCGCTGATTTGCTCTTGCGAATAGCCAAGATTTTCGAGGGCCACCGGTACCATGCGGTTAATGATCTTGAAATAACCACCGCCGGCCAATTTCTTGAACTTGACGAGGGCGAAGTCAGGCTCGATCCCGGTGGTATCGCAATCCATGACGAGGCCGATCGTACCCGTCGGCGCGATGACGGAAACCTGGGCATTGCGATAACCGTGTGCTTCACCCAGCTCAAGAGCCAGATCCCAGCTGTCGCGGGCGGCTCTGGCCAGTTCCTTGTCCGGGCATTCGGCGGCAACGAGAGGTACCGGCATTACGGAAAGATCGCCGTACCCGCTGTCCGCACCGTGTGCGGCGAGGCGATGGTTGCGGATGACGCGTAGCATGGCGTCGCGGTTTTCGTCATACCGTGGGAAAGCGCCCAATTCTTCGGCCATTTCCGCCGAGGTCGCGTAGGCGACGCCGGTCATGATTGCGGAGATGGCGCCGCATATGGCCCGACCTTCGGTCGAGTCATAAGAAAGGCCGGCGGCCATCAGGTAGCCGCCAATATTGGCGAAGCCGAGGCCGAGGGTACGGAACTCATAGGACAACTCGGCAATCCGTTCCGACGGGAATTGAGCCATCAGAACCGAAATCTCCAAAGTCACCGTCCACAGGCGAACAGCATGTTCAAACGCCGGAACGTCGAACAGGCCTTCGTCGGTGCGGAACATCATCAGGTTGAGCGAGGCCAGGTTACAGGCCGTGTCGTCGAGGAACATGTATTCGGAACAGGGGTTCGACGCGTTGATGCGCCCGCTTGTCGGGCAGGTGTGCCATTCGTTGATGGTGGTATCGAACTGCAATCCGGGATCGGCGCTGGCCCAGGCCGAATGGCCGATTTCGTCCCACAGGTCCTTGGCCTTGACCGTTTCGGCGACGCGGCCGTCGGTGCGCCGGATTAGATTCCAGTCGCCGTCGGCCAGAACCTGGTCGAGGAAGTCGTTGGTGACGCGGACGGAGTTGTTGGAGTTCTGCCCGGCGACTGTAACATAGGCCTCGGAATCCCAGTCCGTATTGTAGATCGGGAATTCAACTTCAGTGTAGCCCTGGCGGGCGAACTGCAAGACCCGCTGAACATAGCTTTCCGGGATCATCGCCCTGCGGGTCGCCACGATCGCCTTTCTGAGGGCAGTGTTCTTCTTGGTGTCGTAGCGGTCCTCTTCGGAGAAATTGTTATCGTTACAGGCCGCCATCACCTCGTTGAGGTGTTTGTTGGCGAGCTTTGAACCGGCGACAAGGGCTGCAACCTTCTGTTCCTCTATGGCCTTCCAGCGGATGAACTGGCCAATATCGGGGTGGTCGATATCGACAACCACCATTTTGGCGGCGCGGCGCGTGGTGCCGCCAGACTTGATGGCGCCGGCGGCACGGTCGCCGATTTTCAGGAAGCTCATCAAGCCTGACGAACGGCCGCCGCCGGACAGCGACTCACCGTCGCCGCGCAGCCGCGAGAAGTTGGAACCGGTGCCGGAACCATATTTGAAGAGACGCGCCTCGCGAACCCAAAGGTCCATGATGCCGCCGTCGTTGACGAGATCGTCCTCGACCGACTGAATGAAGCACGCATGCGGTTGCGGGTGTTCGTAGGCGCTGGCGGACTTGACCAACTGGCCGGTCGCGAAATCAACGTAATGATGGCCTTGTGCAGGGCCGTCGATGCCATAAGCCCAATGTAGCCCCGTGTTGAACCACTGCGGAGAATTCGGAGCACCCATTTGAGCGCAAAGGATGAAGCGCATCTCATTATAGTAGGCGCGCGCGTCCGATTCGGAGTCGAAATAGCCTCCCTTCCAACCCCAGTAGGTCCAGGTGCCGGCGAGGCGGTCGAAAACCTGTTTGGCGCTGGTTTCGCCGGTGCTCCGTTCGTCTTCCGGCAGCGCCGCTATGGCCTCGTCATCGGCAACGCGTCGCCACAACCATGACGGGATATCGTTTTCTTCGACCTTCTTCAGGCGTGCCGGAACACCGGCTTTCCGGAAGTACTTCTGGGCCAGCACATCGGTCGCCACCTGCGACCAACGATCCGGAACTTCAAAATCAGCCAGCTGGAAGACGACGGATCCGTCGGGATTACGAATCTCGCTCGACGTGCGGCGAAACTCGAAATTGGCGTAAGGAGATTCGTTGACTTTAGTGAAATAGCGCGAAATCCGCATTGTTCCCCCACGAAGTTAGGTCTCGGGTTGTTGCCTCGTATGGACCTTGGCGGCCCCCAGGTTGCCTCTTTCGAAACGGGTTGACCCCGCTTCTGCACGCCTACTAGATATCGTGTCTGCCCAGGTGCAACAGCTGCGAAATGTAGCCCATTAAAATTCTAGCCGCAACAAGAAATCCCATATCTCGTAGGTTATCTTAGCGGATAATACTTTATATAGTGTAAACGGGACTCGTTGGTGGAATCGGCGTAAACCGCAGGATTCCGCCATGGAATCGACAACATTGACGATTACATCACATTTGCCGCGGGCTCCTAGATATGGGCCTTGGGCCAGGGCTGGACGGGCCCGACACCAAATGCGATATTTGCCAGGTGCTCGTGACTTCCATGAGCGGCCGCTGGCGGAACCAGGAACGCGGGAACGAATATGACGATCGGGACCTTGATCTACACTTGGCTCAACGGCGATATGGTTGGAACCGACGAATTCGGCAATCGCTACTATCGCTCGAAGGGACGTAAGCTGCACGGCCGTGAGCGCCGGTGGGTGGTCTTCAAGGGAAAATCGGAGGCATCAAAGGTGCCGGCGGAATGGCATGCCTGGCTCCACCATACGTCGAAAGAACCGCTGACTGACCTTTCGGCGCCGCTCGCCGAATGGCGCAAGGAGCACGAGCCCAATATGACGGGAACGGCGGCTGCCTATCGCCCGAAAGGCCATGCCTACCAGGGCGGGAATCGAGCCGCAGCAACGGGAGACTACGAAGCGTGGTCTCCGGAGTGATTGTTCTGGGCTGGCGGCTGACGGATTTGGGTCGGACAGGCGCGGCCGATGCATAGCGAAATCAAGGAAATATGGATTGGCGCCGTCACCGTGACGGCGCTTGTCGCGGCGCTCGGGTTCATGAACCAGGGGCGTGAGGTGGTGTCGAAGGCGGCTTCCGGAGCGACCAATGTAATCGCCCGGTTCAATAAGGTGGACGGCCTCGTCGAAGGCAGCGAGATCCGCATGGGCGGCGTCCGCATCGGTACCGTTACAGCCATGTATATGGACGACCAGTATCGGGCCGTCGTCGATCTTGAGCTCGACCCTTCGATCGCCTATCCCTCGGATACGTCGGCGGCCATTCACACGGATGGGCTGTTCGGCGGCAAGTTCCTGGTTTTGGAGCCCGGCGCCGAGGAAGAGGTTCTGAAAACCGGCGACGAGATTACATTGACGCAGGATGCGGTGGTCGTTAGCGACCTTCTCGAATTGATCATCGCCGAAGGGAAGTCGGCGCAAGCGCGCCGGCAAAAACGATCGGCGCCAGTGAACTGAAGGCGGGGGAGTGACGGTCCATGGGTAGACACGCGGTGGAAACGGTCCTCGGCGCTGTTGTTTTGTTGGTCGCCGGAATGTTCCTGTTCTTCGCCTATTCGACGGCGCAGGTGCAGGCTGTTCAAGGTTACGAGGTGACCGCCAAGTTCTTCAAAATCGGCGGGCTGACAGTCGGCAGTGATGTGCGGATCAACGGAATCAAAGTCGGAACCGTCCGATCGAGCCGTCTCGACAAGGAGACCTTTGACGCAATCGTCACCATGTCGATCACCCCCGACATCAAGCTGCCGACAGATACGGTGGCCTTGATCGGCAGCGAGGGTATCGTCGGCGGCAAGTACGTGCGCCTCGAGCCCGGTGTCGAAGAAGCCTATCTGACGGCCGGCGGCGAGATCACAAACACCAAGGACTTTCGGTCGCTCGAGGATCAAGTCGGCGAAATCATCTTTCTCGCTACCGGTGGATCTGGAGACGGCGGGCAATAGCCATTCTCGATCGAAGCCTCAGGCCTGCTCACGCTATGATGGGCGCTAGACGCTCGGTCGTCGCTCTTTTGTTGATTGCGGCGGGCATGGCGGTGCCGACAGATCTTGCGGCGGCGCCTCAAAACACGGTTATCTTGCAAGGCCTCGACAAGGTCACGGCCAGGGTCTACACGATCCGCGCTCCCATTGGCGACCTCATTCGGTTCGGTACGCTGGAAATCATCGCCCGCCACTGCGACAAGCGGCCGCCAGAGGAGACGCCCGAAAGCACGGCATTCCTCGACATCTGGGAGGTCAGACCCGGCGAACCGACGGCAAGCGTCTTCCGGGGCTGGATGTTCGCTTCGAGCCCGGCCCTTTCGGCTCTCGAACATCCCGTCTATGACGTTTGGGTTCTGGATTGTGAGGGGACGATCGCGGCCGGCGGCGACGGACAACAGCCAAGCACCCTTCCGGACGGCACAAAGCCGGCCAACTGAAATCCCTTGATGCGGCCGCTTACCCCGGGTCAGATTCGAATAGATCATCGAGCGCCCTCGATATCTCGTCGTCGCCCGCCGAAAGGAGAAACAGCCCCTGATACTTGAGCGCGTCCTCCAACTGGTTGTGGTAATCGGAGGCCGCTATCTCGATGGCACCGAACTGCTTCAGGTGATCGGTTACGAACTGCGTATCGAGCAGCCGGTAACCGCCGAGGCGCAGTCGCGCGACGAGATGCACCAAAGCCACCTTCGAGGCGTCTGTGGCCCGTGAGAACATGCTTTCGCCGAAAAACGCCGCGCCCAAGGACACGCCATAGAGACCACCAACCAGTTGTCCGTCCCGCCAGGCTTCGACCGAGTGAGCGAGACCCATTTCATGGAGCTGAACAACGGCATCGAGGATCGGTTTGTTGATCCACGTATCATCCCGGTCCGCGGCCGCTTCACCACAACTCTCGACGACCGCGGCGAAGGCGCTGTCACAGCGGATGTCGAATGGGTTTCGGCGCACCCTTTTCTTGAGCTTGCTCGGAATATGGAAGGCATCGAGAGGCAGAATACCGCGCTTCCGCGGATCGACCCAATAAACTTCTGTGGTGTTTCGGCTCTCGGCCATGGGAAAAATGCCGGCGGCATAAGCCCGGATCAGGAGGTCCGGTGAAAGCGCGTTCGATCCGTCGCGGCGGCTCATTGGTCTCCGTAGCCGGCGACGAACTTCTCGAGCCAGTGAATGTCGTAATCGCCGTTGACAAAGTCCGATTCGGTCATCAAGCGTTGGTGCAGCGGAATCGACGTTTGTAGACCATCGATGACGTACTCGCCAAGGGCCCGGCGCAAGCGCATCAAACACTCGTTTCGGGTCATCCCATGGACGATCAGTTTGGCGATCATGCTGTCGTAATGCGGCGGCACGCTGTATCCCGAATACAGGCCCGAATCGACCCTTACGCCCAGGCCGCCTGGGGCATGATAATCGCCGACGGTGCCCGGACAGGGTATGAAGGTCTCCGGGTTTTCCGCATTGATCCGGCACTCGATGGCGTGCCCCGAGAACCCGACGTCGGCCTGCGAAAAACCCAGGGGTGCGCCGCCGGCGAGCCTCACCATCTCGCGGACGAGGTCGATGCCGCAGATCATTTCCGTCACCGGATGCTCGACCTGAAGGCGGGTGTTCATTTCGATGAAATAGAAGGCACCATCCTCGTAAAGGAACTCGATGGTACCGACGCTGCGATATTCGAGCTTGCGGATGGCTTCCGAGACGACTTCCCCGATTTGGCTTCTTTGAGCCGCATTGAGTGCAGGCGAGGGGGCTTCCTCGACAAGTTTCTGGTGGCGGCGTTGCAAGGAGCAGTCGCGTTCGCCAAGGTGTACGGCGTTGCCGTGGTTGTCGGCGAGCACCTGCACTTCGATGTGGCGCGGACGGCTTAGGAACTTTTCCATGTAGACCTCGCCGTTGCCGAATGCCGCGATGGCTTCGGCCCGGGCCAGATCAAAGGCCTCGGCGAGCCGGTCTTCATCTTCGGCGACCTTCATTCCTCGCCCGCCACCGCCGGCGGAAGCCTTGATGAGCACCGGAAAACCGATCTCGCGGGCGATCGACAAGGCTTCGGCGGCGTTGACGACGGCACCGTCAGATCCAGGAACCACGGGGATCCCCGCCTCCATGACGGCCTGCTTGGCGGCGATCTTGTCGCCCATCAACCGGATATGCTCGGGCGACGGCCCGATAAATGTAAAGCCGTGCTCTTCGACCATTGACGCGAAGTCAGCGTTCTCGGACAAAAACCCGTAGCCGGGATGAATGGCGTCAGCATTTGAAATCGTCGCCGCCGACAGGATGGCGGAGGCGTTGAGATAGCTTTCCCTGGCGGCTGGGGGGCCGATGCAGACGCTTTCATCGGCGAGGCGGACGTGCATGGCGTCGGTATCGGCCGTCGAATGAACGGCGACGGTCTGAATGCCCATTTCACGGCAGGCGCGGAGGATTCTAAGCGCGATCTCGCCGCGATTGGCGATGAGAACCTTGTCGATCATCGGACCCGTCGACGCCTATTCCAGGATGAGCAGTGGTTCCCCGAATTCCACGGGCGTCCCATTGTCGACGAGGACCGAGGCGACGCGCCCCGCCTTTGGCGCCGTGATCGGGTTGAACACCTTCATGGCTTCGATCAACAGCAGAGTCTGCCCTTGGGAAACCTCGTCGCCGACATGTACGAACGGCGGAGAATTCGGATCTGGAGACGTGTAGGCCATGCCAACCATCGGCGATGTAACAGCCCCTGGGTGATTCGATAGGTCGACCGCCTCGGAAGTTTCGCCAGGTTCGGTCGCCGCTGCCAAAGGCGCGGCAGGCGCGGGCGTTTGGATGACGGCTGGCCCCGCGCCGCCGTTCTTGGCGACTCGCACATTGAGGCCGTCGCGGCCATATTCGATTTCCGTCAGGCCCGTTTCGTCGAGGAGCGCGGCGAGCTTGCGGACGAGATCCTCGTCGATTTCGGTTTTCGGGGTTTTCGCCATCAGGGGATCAATCCTCCGTCATCGTTCCAAGATAATCCGCCAATGCGTCCAGGGCCAATTCGTACCCTTTCGCGCCGAGGCCGCAAATCATGCCGCGGGCCGCGATGGAGACATAGGAGTGATGGCGGAATTCGTCACGTTGAAAAATGTTGGATAGGTGGACTTCGATGACCGGTAAACCTGCCGCCAGGAGCGCATCCGGTATCGCGACCGAAGTGTGTGTATATCCGCCGGCGTTGATGACAATGGCATCGAAATCACGACCGGCCTCTTGGATCCAGTCGACCAATACGCCTTCCGTGTTCGATTGGCGGAAATCGACGGCGATGCCGATGTGATCGCCGTGCTCCTTTAAGCGGGCCTCGATGTCGGCGAGGGTCGTGCTGCCGTAGATGTCGGGTTCGCGAATCCCGAGAAGGTTCAGGTTGGGCCCGTTTAGGACCATGACGGATTTAGACATCGGATTCCCGAGGGCATTTCGAACAAAGACAACGATTGCTATATCATGGGCCCCGGCGCCAGAACTTACCAGCCCCGCGGCGCCCGGTCGCATTTGCAGGTTGAACGAGGGAACGCGCTTGACCATAATCGGAGGTCCGGTTTTCGTTTGAAATCCGCGGGTTCCAAGATTTTTCGAGGTGTATTTCATGCGCGTCACGATCAATGGCGAAGAACGGGAATTTGACGCTCCGCTGACGGTGGAGGAACTGCTCGGCCGAATCGGACTTGATGGGAGAAAAGTCGCCGTCGAACGCAACCTCGAGATCGTGCCAAAGTCGAACTATGCCGGCGTCGGGGTCGGCGAGGGTGATCGCCTCGAGATCGTGCATTTCATCGGCGGCGGTGCGCCGGACGGCTCGGCCGGCGACACCGCGACCGGGGCGCCGGCTGAAGAGGACCTGCTCGAGATTGCCGGGCGCACCTTCCGCTCTCGCCTGATCATCGGCACCGGCAAGTACAAAGACTACGAGACCAACCGGTTGGCCTGCGAAGCGGCCGGCGTCGAGATGGTCACCGTTGCCGTAAGGCGGGTCAACCTGACCGATCCGGAACAGCCGATGCTGGTTGATTACATCGATCCGAAGGTCTATACCTACCTCCCCAACACGGCCGGCTGCTTCACCACTGAGGACGCCGTGCGAACGCTCCGGTTGGCACGCGAAGCCGGCGGCTGGGACTTGGTAAAGCTCGAAATCCTGGGCGAGGAGAAAACCCTCTATCCGCAAATGGTCGAGACACTCGAGGCTACAGAAGCACTGACCAAGGAAGGTTTCCAGGTGATGGTCTATTGCTCGGACGATCCCATCATCTGTAAGCGATTGGAGAACGCCGGCGCTGTCGCCGTCATGCCTTTAGGCGCCCCCATCGGGTCGGGCCTCGGCATCCAGAACCCGGTCAACATCCGCCTCATCGTCGAACAGGCCAGCGTGCCCATCATCGTTGATGCCGGCGTCGGCACCGCGTCGGATGCAGCGGTCGCCATGGAACTGGGCTGCGACGGTGTCCTCATGAATACGGCGATCGCCGAGGCGAAGAACCCGGTTCTGATGGCCGAGGCCATGAAGGCGGCGGTCGAGGCGGGGCGTAAGGCCTATTTGGCCGGGCGCATGCCGAAGAAAATGTACGCCGACCCCTCTTCGCCGCTGGCCGGGCTCATATAGCTACTCTGAAGGGCAAAAGACCCTGCGGAGACCGGCCACTTAACAGTTGCGAAAAACCGAAAGTTTTCCGATCATGCCCGCTGCATTCAGGCAAAAACTGGAGAGGTGTAGTGATGAAACCGTGTGGATTGCTGAAAACGCTGATGGCGGCGGCCATTGTATTTGTGATGGCGAGCCCGAGTGGGGCAACGGACCTGGTCGTTCCGGAACTTGGCGACGACGGCATGTATCATCACAGTTGGTTCCTGGACTCCTTCTTGGATCTCAAGGAGGACCTCTCGGAAAGCATCGACCAGAACAAAAGGTTGGTCATTTTCGTCGAGCAGAAGGGTTGTATCTATTGTGAGAAGGTGCAGAAGGAAGTCCTAGCCGACAGAATGATCAACGACTACGTGCGGGATAACTTCAACGTTATCCAGTTGAACCTGTGGGGCGACCGGGAAGTCATCGACTTCGATGGCGAGGCGATGGCCGAAAAGAAGCTGGCCCGTCGCTGGGGCGTGGTGTTCACGCCGACCATCATCTTCCTGCCGGATAACTTGGCCGCGGTCGAAGGTAAGACCGGCAAGGACGCGGAGGTCGTGCGTATGCCCGGCGCCTTCGGTAAAATCACGTTCCAGGCCTTGTTCGAATGGGTCAAAGAGAAGCGTTACGAGACCGGTGAGCATTTTCAGAAGTACATAATCGAAATGATGAAAAAGAGAGAATCGTGAGAGAATGCTCGATTTCAGTTAATATATGCATTAACTTGAAATAGATTAAGATTTTTATTGCGAGAATACCGGGTCCTTCAACCGGAAGCCCGCGCGGGTGGTTCGACCTGCCACTGACGGCCTCGACAGGGCTAGCCCCGGCGGCGCAGACAAAACCGGAAAATCGACTTGGCGAGTGCGCGGCTGGTATGACGGCATCGTGGTCGTCATCTTTCTGGACTGTATAGTCCGGAATGCCTATAGTCATCGTACAGTCCCTTCTAACGGAAGACTCTCATGGCCCGGCCACGTGAATTTGACCGCAACGAAGTTCTTGAAAAAGCAATGCAGGTATTTTGGTCGCGCGGCTACGAGGCGACTTCGCTAACTGACTTGACCCGGTCCATGGGGCTTTCGAAAAGCAGTCTCTATGACACTTTCGGCAGCAAGCATGGTCTGTTCCTGGAGGCCATCGACTTCTACAGGGAAAACGTTTCTTCGCAGATCCGATCGATCATCGGTATCGACGCGCCGGCGCGCCAAGTGATCGCCAATGTATTGGGACGGGCTGTCGATCGAATTCTCGATCCGGTCGGTAAGCGCGGGTGCCTGCTCAACAATACGGCGGTTGAGTTGGGGCCGAATGACACCGAAGCGGCGGCCCGGTGTTCGGCAGGATTGGCTGCGGTCGAAGATACGTTCCATCGATTGCTGAAGCGGGCGCAGGCTGAAGGACAAATCGCTTCCGATAAGGATGTACGCGCGTTAGCGCGCTTCTTTACCAGCACCATCAATGGCATCATGGTGATGGGGAAAGCCGACCCCGACCGGGCCAGGCTTGAGGACATCGCGCGTACTGCAATGGAAGTTCTGGATTAATTTTTGACTATTATGGACCGTTTGGTCCGATAAATTGGCTCCGATCGATTGAGGAAGGAAGATCATGATCAAGGCAACATACCATACCAAGGAAACAGCACCTGCCGGTTCGCATCCGGCACTGGAGGCGTCCGAGGGCAAATTCGGCAAGGTTCTCAATCTATACGCCGTTCTGGCCGAATCGCCGGCCGCTGCCAACGGCTACGTCGCTTTGTCCAACCTTTATGATCAGCACGCGACGATGACGCCTGGAGAGAGACAAATCGCACTCCTCACCATCAGCACGGTGAACGGCTGTACCTATTGCGTTCCAGCCCATTCGGGCGGCGCCAAAAAAGCTGGCGTTTCGCCGGATGTGATTGATGCTGTGCGCGACGGAACGCCGGTTCCCGATGCGAAGATGGCGGCGCTTCATGCGTTTTCGAAGGCCCTGGTGGAAAAGCGCGGCTTCGTCTCCGACGAGGAGGTCGGTGCCTTCAAGGCGGCCGGGTTTAGCGAAGGCGATATCCTCGATGTCATCGTCGCCGCGGCGATCAAGACTCTATCCAACTACGCCCACGCCGTATTCGATTTCGAACTCGACGACATGATGAAACCTTTGGCGTGGGACGGTTTAAAGTCGGTTTGAAGATACCGGCCGCCTGGCGGCCCGCTCGTCAGCGTTCTAGGATTTTCCGGCCTTTTCGGCGCCAACCATGAGAAAGGCAGGAACGTGATTGCCGAGGCCGCGGACTGGTTCATTCGTATCCGGTTCGTCGTCCGGCAGAGGCTCCGCTCTTTTACGGGGTCGCCGGTTGGAATTGCTTGGCTTTTCGGACTCGGACGGCCGCGACCGCTTTTCTCCGCTGCGGGACGATTTGCGTCCGCGCCGGCGGGGACGTTCCTCGACCGGGTCGAGATCGGCCTGTTCTGTATCCTCCAATTCGACCCGAGGGATCTTCAATCCCGTCAGACCTTCGATCGCGTTAAGGTACTTTCCATCCTCCGGAACGGCGATGGTGAAGGCGTGGCCCTGTCGACCAGCCCGGCCGGTCCGTCCGATCCGGTGGACATAGTCCTCGGCATGAGTCGGCACGTCAAAATTGAAGACGTGGCTCATGGCTGGGATGTCGAGGCCCCGCGCGGCAACGTCGGAACAAACCAAATACCGGACTTCGTCTGTCTTGAAACGTTCTAGGGTTTCCATACGAATGGGCTGGCTCATGTCGCCATGCAAGCGCGCTGCATCAAATCCGTGGCGGTTGAGTGAACGCCAGACGACATCGACGTCGCGTTTACGGTTGCAGAAGATCAACGCGTTCTTTGGCGACTCGCGGCGGATCAACTGGCGCAGCGCCGCCCGCTTTTCTTTTTGGCCACCACCCGGTCGGCGGCCGTCGCCGTGTTTTACGATGAGCAGGCCCTGGGTGATCAATTCCGCCGTCGAGGCCGGCGGGGCAACGGTGATTTCCTTTGGATTGATCAAAAACTTGTCGGCTAGGCGCCGGATCTCCGGCGGCATCGTAGCTGAGAAGAAAAGCGTCGTGCGGATCGGAGACAGCAGCGAAACGATGCGTTCGACATCGGGAATAAAGCCCATGTCCAGCATGCGGTCGGCCTCGTCGATGACCAGGGTCTTCACATCTGTCATCAGCAGGTGGCCGCGCTCGAAGACGTCGAGGAGACGGCCGGGTGTTGCGATCAGGACGTCAACGCCGCGGTCCAAGATCTTGATCTGGTCGCCCATACTCTCGCCACCGATCAGGAGCGCCTTGGAAAGCTTGTGGTATTTGCCATAAGTTTCGAAGTTATCGGCGATCTGGGCGGCCAATTCACGGGTCGGCTCCAAAATCAGAGAGCGCGACATGCGCGCCTTGGCCCGTCCAGACGCCAGGATGTCGATCATCGGCAAGGTAAAGGAAGCCGTCTTGCCGGTGCCGGTCTGGGCGCAGCCGAGCACATCGCGGCCCATGAGGACGACGGGAATGGCTCCTGCTTGGATGGGGGTCGGTTCGGAGTATCCGGCGTCCGCAACCGCCTTCAACAAAGTCTCACTGAGACCGAGTTCGGAAAAATCCATTTATTCGCTATGCGCCTTTGCGCTCTTGGGCCGTTTCCGTCAACGGCCATCCGTGTTCGCGGTCTGCTGGGCGAACGAAGGGGATATTAGGCTCCCGGCCCCACAAGTCAATGGCCGAGGGCCTTGATTTTCTTGGCCTTGTGCAATCAATACGATAGGTTCCGACCGCTTCCCGGAGGAGAACCGCCCGATGTTGATCCGTGCAGAACAGAGTGTCCTCATTGTCGTCGATCTTCAGGAACGACTGGTTCCCGCCGTCGAGGCGCCGGAGACGACCGTACGCAATACCGGAATCCTCATTCAGGCGGCCAAACGATTGGAGGTTCCGGTGGTTGTCTCCGAGCAGTATCCGAAGGGGCTGGGGCCGACGGTCCCGGACTTGAGGATACTGAGCGACGGTTGCCAAGTCTTTGATAAAACGTATTTTTCCTGCGCTGACGACCCGGCGATCGAAAAAGCGATCGATGACATCGGCCGGCGACAGATGATCATCGCCGGCACCGAAGCCCATGTCTGTGTGCTGCAGACGGCTGGGCGCCTGCTGGAGCGGGGTTTCGAGATCTTCGTCGTCGCCGATGCCGCATCGTCGCGAGCTGTCGCCGACCGCGACCTCGCGTTTCAGAGACTGTCGGCCGCCGGCGCGGCGCTGGTCAGCACCGAAATGGTAGTCTTCGAGTGGCTGGGACGTGCCGGTACACCCGAGTTCAAGGACCTTCAGGCCCTGATCAAGTGAGCAGAGGCATGATCGACATACCCACCCTGGTTTTGCTTCCCGGATTGCTTTGCGACACCGCCCTGTGGCGCCATCAGACGGAAACACTTGCCGACGTTGCCGATTGCCGGGTCATCGACATGACCCGTGACGACGACATGGCGGCGATAGCGGCGCGGGTCTTGTCCGAAGTTTCGAGAAACTTCGCCCTATGCGGCCTTTCCATGGGTGGCTATTGCGCCCTCGAGGTTATGCGTCAGGCGCCAGACAGGATCGATCGATTGGCATTGCTGGATACCTCGGCACGCCCGGACCTACCCGAACAGACGGCGCGCCGCCGCGCCTTCATCGGCATGGTCGAGGAGGGGGATTTCGAGGCCATGACCGAGGAATTGGTGTCCAACTTCGTGCACCCCAATCATTGGGCCGAAGAGCGCATCGCGGCCACGGTCCGCGGGTCCGCCATGGCCGTCGGCAAGGACGCCTTTCTCCGCCAGCAAAGCGCCATCATGTCGAGGCCCGACAGCCGCCCCGGGCTCAAGGCAATCGATTGCCCGACGCTGGTTCTCTGCGGCCGCCAGGATGCCTTGACACCGCTCGACTGCCATGAGGAGATGGCCGCCGCCATACCGGGCTCGCAACTGGTCGTCATCGAGGATTGCGGGCACTTGGCGCCCATGGAGAAGCCTGAGGAGACAACGGCCGCCCTTCGCCGGTGGCTATTGGCCTGAGAAGAGAGACGAACGTGACTGGCAACATACTTTCCCACGACGGAAAGACCCCGGAAATCGCACCCGACGCCTTCATTGCCCATGACGCCGTCCTGATCGGCGATGTCGTCGTCGGCGGCGGGAGCAGCATTTGGTACGGCTGTGTGCTACGCGGCGACCTCAACGAACTCAGGGTCGGCCGCGATACCAATATCCAGGACGGCACTGTCGTTCACGTCGACAGCAAGACCTACGGCACCTACATTGGTGATCGGGTGACCATCGGTCACATGGCCTTGATCCATGCCTGCACGCTTGAAGACGAGTGCATGGTCGGCATGCGGGCGACGGTGATGGACGGTGCTGTGGTCGAAAAAGGTGCCATTGTCGCCGCTGGCGCCCTGGTGGCGCCGGGGAAACGCGTCGGGGCCGGTGAACTCTGGGCCGGTGTTCCGGCCCGGCGGCTTCGCGACACGGCCGACAGTGACAGGGCGATGATCGACTATATCTGGCCCAACTACCGCAAACTGGGCGCCTCATATGCCGAAGCCGGTTACGATCTCCGTGCGATACGAGGAAATGACGAATGACCGTCGCCGCCGCCAAAACAGAGGACCTGGTTGAAGGTGTGCTCGCTGGCCGGCCGCGCGCCGTGGCGCGGATGATCTCAATCGCCGAATCGCGCCGTTCCGATCAACGCGGCGATCTGGCCGAGATCTATGCCCACGCCGGCCGCGCCCACGTGGTCGGCATCACCGGCGTACCCGGCAGCGGTAAGTCGACCCTGGTCCGTGCCTTGGCGAAAGCGTTTCGGGCCAAGGGAAAGACCGTGGGCATCGTCGCCGTCGATCCGTCGAGCCCTTTCTCCGGCGGTGCCATTCTGGGTGATCGCGTGCGCATGGGTGATCTGGCCACCGACGATGGTGTATTCATCCGGTCGCTGGCGACGCGCGGTGCCTTGGGCGGCTTGGCGCGGGCCTGTCTCGACACGGTCGACATCCTCGACGCGGCCGGTTTCGACGTCGTTCTCATCGAAACGGTCGGTGTCGGCCAGGACGAGGTCGACATTGCCGAAGCGGCACACAGCGTTGTCGTCGTCTCGGCGCCCGGCCTCGGTGATGGCGTTCAGGCCATTAAAGCCGGTGTTCTCGAGATCGCCGACATCCATGTCGTTTCAAAGTGTGACAAACCAGAATCCGGTGAAACCGTCGCCGACCTCAAGGCCATGCTCAATCTCGGCCTGAAGGGGCGCGAGCGGTTCGGTTGGCAGGTTCCGGTCCTGCCTACCAGCGCCGAGACCGGCAGCGGTATCGATGACCTTGCAGAACAGGTTGCCGCCCACAGGGACCACCTGGACCAGTCGGGGGAACTCACGCACCGGCACCGTAAGATCACCGAGATGCGTATCCTGAAGACCGCCGAGGACCTCGTCCGCGAGAGTCTGGAAGGGCAACGCGACGGTCAACTGAAGGCGCTTCTCGACCGCGCCGTCGAGCGCGACGTCGACCCCGGCTCGGCGGCGCGCGAATTGATCCGATCCTTGAAGATCGGCAGCTAAGCGACCCTTCGGACTCGGATTTCCCTCTCAAAGACCGGCCCGGCTCAGTGGTCAGGCGTCCGCGAACACCGCCACGTCGACACGGGTGTCGTTGTAACACGCACCTTCGCCGATGTCGGCTTTCTCGACGGGAATGAGCGCCGCCGTCGTCTGTCCCGTCGAACTGGTTCTCAGCCAGGTTCCCTTGGGTGAATAGACGACACCCGGCCGCACCGCGTCGCTGATCTTCAAGGCTAAGGCCACCTCGCCGAGGTCGTTCCAGACGCGGACCGTCATGCCATCTTCGAGTCCGCGCTCGGCCGCATCGTCCGGGTTCATTTCAAGGATTTCCATGCCGTCGGATTGGCTGGTGCCGCCGAATGTGGCGTTGGTCCGCTTGTCCGATGACGGCGTCACAATGATCAGAGGAGGGCCTTCTGGAAGCAGCTGGAAGTCCGGCACGCCTTGCCCGTACCTGTCCTCCAGAGCTTGCGAGTAGAGTTCAATCTTGCCGCTCGGCGTCGCCGGAAAGACGTTGGCAAGCGGGATCGCTTCCTCACCCTCGAACTCCATACGCAGAGCCGTATCCGTGCCGAGTTGGCTTGGCCGGATGTCCTTGATGCGCGGATCATTGAGGTCGAGGGCGTCGTCCATGAGTTCCGCATCGCTCGCCGTAAACGCCGGATCATCGAACCCGAAGCGTTTGGCCAGGCGCCGGAAGATCTCCGTGTTGGGCAAAGCCTCGCCGATCGGCGAAATCACCGCATCGGCGCGTTGCAGATACTGCTGGCCGTAGGCGGCGTAAAGGTCGGCATATTCGAAATGACTGGCCGCCGGCAGGATCACGTCCGCGTAGAGCATGCTGTCGGTCATGGCGACGTCGCAACCGGCGATGAATAACTCTTCCCGGGCGAGCGCACGCTTCATACGGTTCTGATCCGGATGAACGCCGACCGGATTGTGGTTGTAGATCATCAGCGCCTTGATTGGCGGGTCGAGACCGTCGTCGAGGATGTGTTTGGCCATGTCGATGATGTTGAGAGTGCGCGTTTCGCCCTCCAGAAGATCAGGCCGTTGCAGGCGCGCCGTCGTCTTCGGAAAGGCGTATCCGGCTTTGGCGATGACGCCGCTGCCCTTGGTCCCAAATTGGCCGGTGATCGCCGCCAACGCCATAGCGGCCCGCATGCAAGCGCCGCCGTTGCGGTTCCGTTCCATGCCATTGCCGATTGCGATGGTGGCCGGAGACAACTCGGCCATCATCGAAGCCAAGGATCGGATGTTATCTGTAGGAACGCCACAGATGCCGGCGGCTTGGTCCATGCTCATACGCCGCGCGGGTTCCATGAAGGCGTCGAAACCGAGGACCCACTTGTCGATAAAGGCATGATCGACGGCACCGAGGCGCTCCAGTTCAGCGGCCACGGCCCAGGCCAGCACGACGTCGGTGCCTGGTTTGAGCTGGATAACGAGGTCGGCCTGCTCGGCGATCTTGATCCGTTTCGGGTCGACGACCACCAGTTTGGCGCCCTGGCGCCTGGCGTCCTTGATGATCGAGCTCAGGTGCAGGTTGGAGACGGTGACGTTGTTGCCCCAGATGACGATCAGCTTCGAGTGGCGGGCCTGTTCCATGGGCGTGCCCGGCATCGTGCCGAAGAGGCTTTCATAGGCGATGCTCTTGACGCCGCCGCAAAGGGGCCCCCCGGTCGAGGCGCGTGGCGCCGAGTTTGTTGAAAAACCGGTAATCGATCGATCCACCGGCCAGGAAACCGTGCGGACCGGCGTAGTTGAATGGCACCACCGATTGCGGACCGTATTGGCCGATGACATCGGAAAACCCCTCGTAAATCCGGTCCAGCGCCTCGTCCCAGGAGGTTCTTTCGAATTGGCCCGATCCCCTTGCGCCGGTCCGCACCAGCGGGTGCGTCAGGCGGTTTTCGCCGTGGACGAATTCGGGAAACGAACGCGCCACCTTGTTGCAGATGGCACCTTCGGTGATCGGATTGACGTCGGAGCCGCGCACCTTGATGACGCGGTCGTCTTCCACGGTCACGGTCAGGCTGCAGGTATCGGGGCAATCCAGCGGGCAGACGCTGGGAAGTTCCATGGGCATTTCGCGTGTCTCCTTCGGGGCGACCAAAATTGGCGTCAAGCATCGTTGGAGACAAACTACCGAACAATTGGTATGTTAGGTAGTTCCGTTTCGAGAAAAACCATAGAGCCATTTAGAAGACCGCATGGTTAAACAAGCCCAGAAATCACCATTGATCGCCATTGCGCTCGACCGCAATCTAGAAACACCGCTGCAGACGCAAGCTTTCGATCATATTCGTGATGCCATCCTCCAGGGGCGGTTGGCGCCCGGATCCCGGCTGCCATCTTCGCGTGTACTCGCCGTTGAGCTGGGCGTTTCCCGCAACACCGTGCTGGCAGCTTATGACCAGCTATACGGGGAAGGGTATATTGAGGGCCGAACCGGGTCGGGAACTCGGGTGTCACGGGTGTTGCCCGAAGAATTGTTGTCTGCAAGGAACAGTCCGATGCGCGGCCCCGATCGCGCGGAAGCGGCCGGTAAGGTCTCTGGTCTAATCCGACGCTTGGACGGCCTCGGATCGCGGCACTCAGCGTTGTCGGCACGCGCCTTCCGGCCTGGCGTTCCGGACCTTGATAACTTCCCGTTCAAGCTGTGGAGCCGGCTGAGTGCCAAATTCTGGCGTCGTCCACCCTCCGATCTAGTGATCTCCGGCGAACTCGCCGGCTACCGCCCGCTACGCGATGCGATCGCCGCCTACCTCGGCGCAGTGCGAGGCGTTCACTGTTCTGGCGATCAGGTGATGATCACATCCGGTGCCCAGCAAGGCTTGGATCTGATCGCGCGTACCCTGATCGATCCGAAAGACCGCGTTTGGGTGGAGGATCCGGGTTACGCCGGCTTGCGCAGTGTCTTCCTGGCTGCCGGAGCGGAACTCGTCAACGTCCCGGTCGATGATGAGGGCATGTCCGTCGAAACCGGGCGAGCCCTAGCTCCCAGCGCCGTTCTCGCCGCCGTCACACCCTCTCACCAGTACCCGATGGGCGTAACCATGAGTTTGGCACGGCGCTTGGCGCTTCTCAACTGGGCGGCGGAGGCGCGTGGCTGGATCCTGGAAGACGACTATGATAGCGAATTCCGCTATGGCGGAAAGCCGTTGTCGGCCTTGCAGGGGTTGGATGACGGCTCGCGGGTCATCTACGCGGGAACGTTCTCGAAAGTCCTGTTTCCGGCGCTCAGGCTCGGCTACCTGGTCCTTCCACGGGCCTTGATTGATCCCTTTCTCAAAGTCCGGGCCGCCCTCGACGACCAACCGTCGATAGCGCTGCAGCCGGTGCTCGCCCAATTCATCGAAGAGGGACAGTTTGCAGCCCATATCCGGCGCATGCGTGCACTTTATGAGGACCGCCAGGAAGCCTTGATCCGGACAATCCGCGTCGAAGCAGAGGGTGTGCTCGAGGCGCAGCCGAGCGAAGCCGGCATGCACTTGGTCGCCTCGACGGGCCCACGATGCCCGATCGATGATCAGACGGCGTCTGAACGCTTGGCGAATGCCGGGATTATCGCGCTGGCGCTATCCGGATTCTACGCCGGAAAGGCGTCCCGCCAAGGTTTGATTCTTGGCTATTCCGGGTTTTCGGAAGACGAAATGTCCGCGGCCATGCGCAGGGCAACCGCTATTCTCGTCAATCGAGTGTCTTGAGCACGTATTCGCCGGGAGCGTCGCCCAAGACCTTCAATCCGCCGTCACCCGGTATACGGGCCAGGACTTTTGCTTTTGAGCCGCGTTTCTTGATCCAATCGTCCCAGTCGGGCCACCAGGACCCGATGTGATCCTTGGCGCCATCGAGCCATTTCTCGGGCGTCGCCGCTTTTCGCGAGTTCGTCCAGTAGCCGTATTTCTGAGCCGCGGGCGGATTGACGACGCCGGCAATGTGGCCCGAGCCGGACAATACAAAGCGGATCGGTCCGCCGTACAGCTTGGTCGCGGCGAAGGTCGATTTCCACGGTGCAATATGATCCTCACGGGTGGCGACGATATAAGTCGGCACCTTGATTTGGCCGAGGTCCAAAGGCACGCCGTTGGCAACCATGCCGCCCGGATCCCTGAGTTTGTTTTCCAGATACATGGTCCGCAGGTAGTAGGTGTGCATGGCTCTCGGTATCCGGGTCGAATCTGAGTTCCAATAGAGCAGGTCGAAGGGAAACGGATCCTTACCCAAGAGGTAATTGTTGACCACGAACGACCAGATCAAATCGTTGGCGCGCATCATGTTGAACGTGCTCGCCATTTCGCCGCCCTCGAGATAGCCGCCACGTTTTTCCATGACCTTGTCGAGCTTGTCGATCTGGCTCTCGTCGACGAAGACCGACAATTCCCCGGCCTCCTCGAAGTCGATCATCGTGGTGAAATAGGTCGCTGAATTGACCCGGTCATCGCCTTTGGCCGCCATATAAGCCAGGGAACAGGCGAGAAGGGTGCCGCCGATGCAATAACCGGCCGCATTGACTTTCTCAGCGCCGGTTGCCTCCTGGATGGCATCGATGGCCGCCAGCAGGCCTTCTAGCATGTAGTCGTCGAAGGTTTTTTCGGCCAGTTTTTCGTCGGGATTGACCCACGAGATCATGAACACCGTATGGCCCTGATCGACGGCCCATTTAACCAGCGAGTTCTTTTCCCGGAGATCGAGGATGTAATACTTGTTGATCCACGCCGGGACGATCATCAACGGCGTCTTCTGCACTTCGTCCGTCGAAGGATCGAACTGGATGAGCTCCATCAGGTCGTTGCGGTAGACCACCTTGCCCTTGGTTGTGGCGATATTCTCGCCGATGGTGAAGGCTTCCGAATCGGTCATGCTGATCTTCAGTTGCCCGTCGCCCCGCTCCAAATCACCGAGAAGATTTTCCAGCCCGCGGACCAGGTTTTCGCCGCCCGAATCGAGCGTCTCCCGGAGAACCTGCGGGTTGGTCATGACAAAATTGCTCGGAGACAGCGCATCGACGAACTGACGGGTATAAAAATCCACCTTTTTCGCCGTATTCTCGTCCAAGCCTTCGACGTCGTTGACCGTCGTCTGCATCCACTTGGCGGTCAGCAGGTACGACTGCTTAATGAAGTCAAAGACCCCGTTGTCGTTCCACGCTTCGTCCTTGAAGCGCCGGTCGTCACGGGCCGGAGCGGCAACCGAATCAGGCTCATGGCCGATCATGCGGCTTGCCGTGTTCTGCCATAAACTGACATAGTCCTGCCACAAGGAAAGACTGGCACCGACGACCTGCGCCGGATTGGTCATCATCTTGGCGGTCATTTCCATGAACGCGCCACCGACGTTCAACGGATCGGCGCTGGGAATCTCGCCGGACGCAGTCTGTTTGGCGACGAAATCCGCGACCAGTCGTTGCGACCGTTCGGCGATACCCGCGAGCGACTTCGAAAGCTCTGCCGGATCGGGGAGTTGAGGGGACGTGTTTGGTTGATCGGTCATGGCCCAATCCTCTATGATCGTCTCGTCGGAGAGAGAACGTCTCCAGGGTTGGCGAAAAACGCAATTGTTCCGGCCAGATCGCGTTCGCCGGCATCTATTTCGCAATTGCGAAACGTCTTTGTAAAAGGTTAACTATTTTAAGCCACGGTGCAAATCAAGCAGGAAACTGCGTGTTGCCAGGGAATTTGAGGGAGCGGCACAGAAATGGCCAAGAAAGAAACAAGTCGGAAATCGAGGGTATTGGCTGGTCGCCTTGCCGGGCCCGGCGCCCTTTTCGTGACCGCGATATTCGTTGCCGGATGTTCGCAGGTGCCGGACGCCGTTAACCCGGTCGAGTGGTACAACAACACCGTCGAGTTCTTTTCTGGCGAAGATGACGCTTCGGCCTCGAACTCAGATGAAAAAAGCAGCGCTCTCGTGGCCGAACGCGGCGCGCCGCCGCCAGGAACGGACGGCGATTTTCCGAAGCTTTCAACCGTCGATCAACAACAGCAAAGTTATCAGGCCCGGACCCAAGGTTTGGTTGCCGACATCGAGGGGCGGAAATACGCACCGGCCGTTTCCAGACAAGGCGAAGCGCTGAACGTTCTCGGTCAGCCACCGAAAAAGCCGCCGGCACCGGCAATGGCTGCGGCGCCGGTCCAACCGGCGCCTCCGGCGATGCCGGTGTCCCCGGTAACGGCGGACCAGCCCCAGCAGGTCGCCTCGGCGCCGGCGTCGACCTCGCCGGCACCTGAAACCGTGTTTTCGACGGTCGACCAAGGGAATTTCCAGGAACGCTTCGCCAGGAGGTTATCCGAGATCCGGGCACGGGCCAGTGAAGGCGGTCCGGCGTTGCCGGTTGTCGCGACGCAACCGATCGGTTCCGGGCGCTTCGACACCGTTATCGTATCGGCTGACGGCATTCAGGCCGGGTACGGAAGCCCATCAATGGCGCCGGCGACCTCGGCGGCGCCGGCCCAATCCGCTCCTGCGCCCGGGTTTGGACAAAGGCAGGCACCAGCCGCGGCGCAGGGTACGGTCAAGGTTGCGACCATTCATTTCGGCAACGGCTCATCGAGATTGAATTCCCGCGACCACAGCATCTTGAAGGATGTCATGCGCTTGCAGAAGGAACGGGGCGGACGGATACGCGTAATCGGTCATGCCAGCAGCCGCACCCGGAACGCCGATCCGGTGCGCCACAAGATGATCAACTTCCAGGTGTCCGCGGCGCGGGCTGACGCGGTGGCGCGGGAACTGGTGCGCCTCGGCGCCCCCAAGACGGATATTCAGGTCGACGCCGTTTCGGATAGCCAACCGCGGTTCTACGAGTTCATGCCCTCGGGCGAGGCCGGAAACCGGCGTGCGGAGATCTATTTGGAGAGCTGATGAAGCCGGCCAGCCCTTCAACCTAAGGGGTTGGGCCGTTTTGCCTTGAGATGGCCACGGTCATCTGGCATGTGAACGCGATGGATCAAGAATTTCATAAAATCCGGCGGCTTCCGCCGTATGTGTTTGCCGAAGTCAACGCCATGAAAGCCCACGCGCGAGCCGCCGGCGAGGACATCATCGATTTCGGCATGGGTAATCCGGATCAACCGCCGGCACCCCACATCATCGAGAAACTGCGCGAAACGGCCCTCGATCCGAAAGTTCACCGGTATTCAAACTCACGAGGCATTCCCGGTTTGCGTAAGGCCCTGGCCGCCTATTACGAACGGCGTTTCGGGGTCGAGGTCGATCCTGACCGGGAAACCCTGGTCACTCTTGGGTCGAAAGAAGGGTTAGCCAACTTGTCGTCGGCCATCACCACGCCGGGCGATGTTATCCTGGTACCAAACCCGAGCTACCCCATTCATCAGTTCGGTTTCATCATCGCCGGTGCCGCGGTCCGGAACATCCCGGTGGCGCCGGACGGCGATATCCTGGCGGCTCTCGAACGCGCCGTTCAACATAGCGTTCCAAAGCCGACGGCGATCGTTCTCAATTTTCCGAACAATCCGACGGCCATTTGCGCCGATCTCGATTTCTACGGGCAGGTCGTCGATTTTTGCGCCTTCCATGGAATTTACGTGCTGTCGGACCTGGCCTATGCCGAGGTCTATTTCGAGGGCGATCCGCCGCCTTCCATCCTGCAAATCCGTCGTGCCTGGGATATCGCCGTCGAGTTCACCTCGATGAGCAAGACCTATTCCATGCCCGGTTGGCGCATCGGCTTTGCTACCGGCAATTCCCGTCTGATCGAGGCACTGGCGAGGGTCAAATCCTACCTCGATTATGGCGCCTTTACGCCTATCCAGGTCGCCGCCGCGGCGGCGTTGAACGGGCCGCAGGATTGCATCGACAATATGCGCGCGCTCTACAAGGAACGGCGTGACGTCCTGATCGATGGATTGGCCGCCGCCGGATGGTCCATCCCGTCGCCGCCGGCGACGATGTTTGCGTGGGCACCCATACCAGAGCAATTCGCCGATCTGGGTTCCCTCGAGTTTTCAAAGCTGCTTCTCGACCGAGCCAAGGTCGCGGTTGCCCCGGGGATCGGGTTTGGCGAACATGGGGACGGCCACGTCCGCATCGGTCTGGTCGAAAACCTTCACCGCACACGCCAGGCGATCCGCAACATCAAGTCGTTTCTTCAAGACGCCCGGGGCGAAAGCCGTAAACCGGCGAAGAAGAGGAAAGCCTCCGCCGCATGACGACGCCCCTAAGAATAGGCATCGCCGGCCTCGGAACGGTGGGCGCCGGTGTGCTGGCGATGCTCAACGTCCACGGGGTCGCCATCGCGACTCGCGCCGCTCGCGATATCCGGGTCACGGCGGTATCCGCCCGCGACCGGTCGAAAGACCGTGGCGTGCCGCTCGACGGCATGACGTGGTACGACAACGCCATCGATCTGGCCACGGATACCGAAGTCGATGTCGTCGTTGAACTGATTGGCGGAGAGGATGGCGTCGCGAGGGAGCTGGTCGAAAGGTCTTTGACCGCAGGCAAACACGTGGTCACGGCGAACAAGGCGCTGATCGCCCATCACGGGCAGACTTTGGCCTTGGCGGCTGAGGACTCTAACGCTTTACTCGCCTTCGAGGCGGCCGTCGCCGGCGGCATCCCAGTCGTCAAAGCCCTGCGGGAAGGGCTGGTCGGAAACCGCATCGACAAGGTCTTCGGTATCCTCAACGGGACCTGCAATTACATACTCACGGACATGTCGCAATCGGGCCGCGCTTTCGACGAGGTTCTTCGGGAAGCCATGGAGTTGGGTTATGCGGAAGCGGATCCCAGCTTTGACGTTGACGGCGTCGATACGGCCCACAAACTGGCGATTCTGGCCAGTGTCGCATTCGCCACAGAGGTTGATTTCGACTCCGTTTTCGTTGAGGGAATCCGCCACCTGTCGCCGGTCGATATCGAGTTTGCAAGACGCCTCGGATATGGGATCAAGCTATTAGGCGTGGCCAATCGAGCCGGTGACGGCATCGAGCAACGGGTGCACCCCTGTATGGTGCCGGAAAACACGCCGATCAATCACGTTTCTGGCGTATTCAACGGGGTTGTCGTGGAAGGGGACTTCGTCGACGACACTATATACGAGGGCAGGGGCGCTGGGGCCGGGCCAACCGCGTCGGCCGTCGTCGCCGACATCGTCGATATCGCGCGTGGCCAATGGGTTCCCACCTTTGGTACGCCGGCCAAGGCCTTGGGCAAACCAGCGACGCTGCCGATGGGCCGGCACATTGGGCCCTACTACGTGAGGCTGATGGTTGTCGACAAACCTGGGGTCTTCGCTGACATCGCGACAAGTTTGAAGAACAATGCCGTGTCCATGGAACAGGTCCTGCAACAGGCCCGGGACCCGGGCGAGCCGGTGCCGGTCGTCATGACCGTACACGATACGGAGGAAGACGCGATGTTACGCACGGTCGCGGAAATCGCTGCGCTCGACGCCGTTGTCGAACCGCCGGTTGTCATTCGAATCGAGAATTTCCTCAAATGAACGATACCGCGAAAGGGTTGGCAACGGTAGCTGTTCCAGTCCACAGTAGCATCATGATGGACCAGACCGCTGCAGACCGAAACCTTGCCATGGAGGCTGTGCGCGTGACCGAAGCGGCCGCCATCGCGGCCGTCCGATTCATGGGTCAAGGCGACGAAAGGACCGCCGATCAGGCCGCCGTCAAAGCCGCTCACATGGCACTCCATAATATGATGTTCGACGGCACCATCGTAATCGGCGAAGGGGCCCAAGGCGAAGCCAGCCGCCTATTTGTTGGCGAGAAGGTCGGTACCGGAGATGGGCTCAAGGCCCAGGTCGCCGTCGTCCCGTTGGAAGGCAAGAGCATCGTTGCCCGCGGCGGGCCAAACGCCTTGTCGGTCATTGCCATGGCTGAAGACGGTGGGTTTTTGTCGGTGCCAAATATATACATGGAGAAGATCGCCGTCGGACCCGGCTTGCCGGACAATGTCGTCGATCTCGACCGCGAACCCGATGAAAACCTCGCAAGCCTTGCCGAAGCGAAGGGTGTAGCGATTGCTGACCTCGTGGTCTGTCTGCTCGATCGGCCGCGCCATGGAAAACTCATCACCAAGATCCGCGAGACCGGTGCCAGGATTCGGTTGATCCAGGACGGCGACGTCAGTGGGGTCATTCAGGTCACCGAGAAAAACACAATCGTCGATGCGTACATGGGAATCGGCGGCGCACCGCAGGGCGTGCTCGCCGCTGCCGCCCTGCGCGGCGTTGGTGGGCAAATGCAAAGCCGGCTTGTGATTAGAAATAAGGATGAAGGCGCGATTGCCAAGGTCGCCGGGATCGAAGACGTAAACAAGAAATACACGACGGAGGAAATGGCTTCCGGAAACGTCACTTTCGCGGCCACGGGTGTCACCTACGGCGCCATCCTCAACGGGGTCCGCACCACGCTCGAGGGTGCGGTCACGCATTCTCTCGTCATGCGTTCGTCTACCCGCACGCTTCGTTTGATCGAAGGTCATCATGACTTCCTCCGCCGGGACCAAGGGGATTAGGACGGCCGATTCCAACGTTGCGGTGGAGCCCTTTTTGGGCATCGAGCAATCGCTTGCCGGTAAACGATGGGTTGGCCGGGAAGTCGATGAGCGTCAGGCGCTGACCTTATCCCAGAAACTGAATTTGCCGGAAATCGTCGGGCGCATTTTGTCGTCGCGCGGGATCGACGCCGACAATGCGCCATCCTTTCTCGAACCGCGGTTGCGGGATCTTTTGCCGGAACCGGACGCGTTGATGGATATGGACGTGGCCGCCGAACGGATTGCCAGCGCCGTCATGCAGGACGAACGTATTGCCGTATTCGGTGACTATGACGTTGACGGCGCAACGTCGTCGGCTTTGCTCGCCCGTTTCCTGAAGGTTGTCGGCGGCCGCTGTCGGGTCTATATCCCCGATCGCATCCGCGAGGGGTATGGCCCCAACGGTCCGGTGCTTCTCGAGCTCAAGAACGAAGGCGCTTCGGTGATCGTAACGGTCGACTGCGGAACCGTTGCCCATGCCCCCTTGGCGCTTGCCGAGGGGGCGGGTCTCGACGTCATCGTCGTCGACCATCATGTGGCCGAACCCAACCTTCCGTCCGCCACCGCCATCGTCAACCCCAACCGCATCGATGACGATAGCGGCCAGGGGCAACTCGCCGCCGTTGGCGTCGCGTTTCTTCTCGTCGTCGCCGTTAACCGTGCCCTCCGCAACGCAGGCTGGTATCAATCGCGGCCGGAGCCCGATTTGACCCAATGGCTCGACATCGTTGCCCTCGGCACGGTTTGTGATGTGGTGCCGCTGACCGGCGTCAACCGGGCCTTCGTCAGCCAAGGTTTGAAAGTATTGACCGGGCGGCGAAACGCCGGAATCCGCGCCCTGTCCGATGTGGCCCGCATGGACGAGGCGCCCGGCGCCTATCACTTGGGGTTCGTCCTCGGCCCACGCGTCAACGCCGGCGGCCGCGTCGGCGCGCCGGATTTAGGAACCCGTTTGCTGTCCACGGACGACACCGACGAGGCCCTTGAAATCGCCGAGCGGCTCGACAAGTTCAACCGAGAACGCCAGTCGATCGAGGAAAAAGTCCTCGCCGAAGCCATCGAAACCGTTGAAACGAGCGCTGATCCCGGCCCGATACTAATCGCCGTCGGCGATCGATGGCATCCGGGAGTCATCGGCATCGTCGCCAGCCGATTGAAGGACCGTTACAATCGGCCCGTATGTGTTATCTCCTTCGACGGTGACACTGGTTCGGCGTCGGGGCGTTCGATCAACGGAGTCGATCTCGGCGCAGCCGTTATTGCGGCACGCCAATCGGGTCTGCTTATCAAAGGCGGCGGCCACCAGATGGCGGCCGGTTTCACCGTCGAAAGGCCGATGCTCGAGAGCCTGCAGACCTTTCTCGGCGAACGGATCGGAACCGCGATCACCGAAGCCGGCATCGTGCCGACCTTGCGCCTCGATGGGGTCGTTGCACCAGGGGCCGTCGATTTGGAATTGATCGATCAATTGGCGCGGGTCGGCCCGTTCGGCTCCGGCAACCCGGAGCCCCGGTTCGCCTTGCCCAATGTCCATCTCGAATACGCCGCCGTGGCCGGTTCGGACCATGTTCGGGTCAGCGTCGCCAACCAAGGGGGGCGTCAATTGAAGGGAATTGCGTTTCGCTGCCTGGACCGCCCATTGGGACAATTCCTGCTCGATACCAGCGGCCGGCCCTTGCATTTGGCCGGCCGGCTGCGGGTCAACCGCTGGCAGGGCAGCGAGTCCCCGCAGATTCTGGTCGACGACGCGGCACCAGCGTGGTGATAATTGACGAGGAGGGATCGACGTGATCGACAAGTGGGACCAGAGATTCTTTGATCTCGCCGCATTTATCGCGGACTGGTCGAAGGACCCGTCGACCAAGGTCGGTGCCGTCATCGTTCATCCACAAACGAAACGCATTGTCTCGACAGGCTTCAACGGGTTTCCCTCCGGCGTTGAAGATGCGGAAGAACGCCTTAAGGACCGCGCCATCAAATACGAGATGGTCGTCCACGCAGAACAGAACGCACTGGTCTTCGCCGGCCCACAGGCTGAGGGGGGAACCCTTTATGTGACGCCGTTGCCACCCTGCGCCAGATGCGCCGTCCTGATCATCCAAGCCGGCATCAAGCGCGTTGTTTGCCCGACGCCAGATTTCTCGCACGAGCCCTGGGCGACGCAAAGCCGTATCGCGGAAGAGATGTTCAACGAAGCCGGCGTCGAGGTCGAGTACGTTGACCCCGAGTGACTTGGCGGAACCGATGAAAGACACCGCGCCAAAGCTTCCTTCGTCGGCGCGGTGTTTCCAATCGTCTTACCCTCAAGCCAGGATCTTGTCGACGCGCGGCGCCTGAAAACGCGATGCTTCGGGCATGCCGCTGCCCAGAAGCGGCGTGGCATAGTCAATGAAGGCGGCCGTTACGTCACTTCCCGACGCAGCGATCATGTCATCGCTCATCACCTTGGTCTTGCCCGCCACTTCTTCCAACTGGGTTAGCTGGTATTCGGCGGCGTAATTTCCAACCCGATGGATGGTGACCGTACCATCGCGCCCGGCGGCATGGGCGAATTGAACGCCTTTTTCGCCGACTTCGCGGGCTTCGCGCTGGTCGACGTCGGACACACATCCGAGGAAGGAACGCTGCAGGTACCCGAAAGTGTCGCCGCGGACCCGCTTGATTCCGGTCTTTTCCTTGATCTGGGCGGTCAGCAGATCGGCAAGGGCGCCAGTTCCCGACAATTGGATATTACCGTGGGCATCATGTTCGACTTTCTCGGCCAATTTGGTGACGATTGGCGTACCGTCGGAGTCGTGGATGCCTTCCGAGACGGCGACGATGCAGCGGCCGTGCTTGTCGTTGGTTTCCCTCACGTCGGCAAGGAACCGATCCATGTCGAACTGACGTTCGGGCAAGTAGATCAGATGCGGACCGTCGTCTGGATAACGGCGTCCCAAGGCCGAAGCGGCAGTCAGGAATCCGGCATGGCGGCCCATAACGACTGCCACATAGACGCCTTGAAGCGCCCTGTTGTCCTGATTCACGCCAGCGAAAGCACTGGCCACGAACTTGGCGGCCGACGGGAAACCGGGGGTATGGTCGTTGACCATGAGGTCGTTGTCGATGGTCTTCGGGATATGGATGCACCGGAGCGCGTAATCAGCCGCCTTCGCCTCGTCGGCCAAGATACGCAACGCGTCCGATGAGTCGTTGCCGCCGATGTAGAAGAACGTACCGATTTGGTGAGCCTGCAGGACTTTGAAGATTTCATGACAGTAGGCCTCGTCGGGCTTGTCGCGGGTCGAGCCGAGAGCCGAACAGGGCGTTGCGCCGACCAGCTCCAGGTTCGACTGCGTTTCCTGCCCGAGGTCCAGAAAATCTTCGTTGACGATACCGCTAACGCCGTGAAGAGCGCCGTATACGGCCTCGACGCCGGCAAACTTCCTCGCTTCGAGGACAATTCCGACAACGGACTGGTTGATAACGGCGGTTGGGCCACCCCCTTGAGCGACCAAGATTTTTCCTTGCAACATCTTTGATAGGTCCTTCCGTGGAATAATGGTCCGGCAGAGCGCCGGACTGCAGAGATTTATACGATTTTATTCGTCTGCTCGGCAGGAGGGAAGGAGAAACGGCGATCGAAAAGAGAGGATTATCTGTTCAACGGATGGTGGGTTGTTCGGGCCCGCATGTTGCGATCAGGGGAAGGTCGACAAAAAAACGGGTGCCACAGCCTTCCTGCGACTCGAAGTGAAGCCTGCCGCCGTGGCTCTTGACAATTCCCTGGCTGATCCCCAATCCAAGTCCCGTTCCGCCGCGTGCACGACTGGCTGACGGTTCGGCCTGCGTAAACGGCGCGAAGACCTCGGAGCGGAACGTCTCCGGAATGCCTTTGCCCTCGTCGGCAACCGTAATCCGCACCAGTCCCTGAATTTCGCTAACCGTTACGGTGACGCGGCCGTTTTCGCGCGAAAACTTCGCGGCATTGTTGAGCAGGTTATCCATAACCTGACGCAGACGGCGCTTGTCGCCCAGAACAACGGCGGAGTCCGCTTGATCGGGCATAAACTCAAGGCAGACTTTGAACTTGTCGGCGAACCGTTGGTTCGCGGTTACGGCGGTTTCCACCAATTGGCGAAGATTGACGGGCGCCATGTCGAACTCAATGGTGCCGCCGGTGATGCGTTCCATATCGAGAATATCGTCAATCAGATTGGCGAGCCGGACCGCGTTGTCATGCGCGACCTCGATCATTTCGATCGCCTGTTCGGGGAAGGGGCCAAAGGTGCCGCCCCGCAACAATCCCAATGATCCGCGGATCGATGTCACGGGCGTACGCAGTTCGTGGCTGACGGATGCAAGAAAATCCGATTTGGCCCGGTCTGCTGTTTCGGCCGCGTCCTTGGCTTTCAACAGGGCTTCCTCGCGGTTTACCTGCTCGGTGATATCGGTTCCGACGCCGCGATATCCGGTAAAGACGCCGTTTACATCGAAAATCGCCTTGCCGCTGTTGCGAATGACCCGCCGCTCACCGTCGGGCCGCGTCATGACGTAAACGAAGTTGCGGTAGCTCTCGTGGCGCTCGATGGTTCGGAAATGTTCACGCCAGTTGTCGTCCATCTCGCCACCGCGTTCCTCGAAAAGCTGACGGCGCGATTTTCCAAGGAGATTCGCTGGCGAAATCCCGGTTACAACTTCATGCATCGGCGAGAGATATGTGAAGCACAGATCCGAATCCTGCTCCCAAAACCAGTCGGAGACCGATTCGGCAAAATCGCGGAACCGCGCGTCAACGCCACCAGTCTGGTTGAAAGATAGGGTCTCCGCCGATCCGTTTTTCATCACCATTTCCAGCACTACGGCTTTTCCCGGCGCGAACGAGATTTGATCACGGTCGATTTCGTGTGGAGAATGGACCCTTGACTACCCGATCGATCCATACCCGCAGTCCAAACCAACACAGCTTCATCTAAGCGGTAAAGACTACCACTTGGAGCTCAATCCGGTGTGAACGCGAAATTAACACCGTTGACACGTGTTAATACTTCGAACGGGCGTTTTCAATTGAGACAAAAGACCTGGGAAAAAAGGCGCCGAATTCGCATTCGAAAGGGTTGATTTTGTCGGGGAGGGCGTATACCAAACGCGTTCTGCGTCCCCATCGTCTAGAGGCCTAGGACACCGGCCTTTCACGCCGGCAACACGGGTTCGAATCCCGTTGGGGACGCCAATCTTTCACGCTCAGTCAGCTAATGCCGCGCAACAGCGATTGAACCGCCGTTTCCAAGGCGTTGAGGAACCGCGATCGGTCACCTTTGGAAAATGGGCGCGGGCCGCCGCTGATGTCTCCCGTCTCCCGAAGGTGTGTCATCAAGTCGCGGTTCGCCACGGCCAAGCCGACCGATTGTTCGGTGATCGCCTCGCCATTGGGTTTAAGCACCTGGGCGCCCTTGTCGATACAGCGCGCCGCCAGCGGGATATCAGCCGTGACCGCGATGTCACCGTTGCCGATTCGCGCGGCAATCCAATCATCGGCGGCATCCGGACCTTCCGGCACGATGACCAAATTGACCAAGGCGTCGCCCGGCGGCCGAATGCCACCGTTACTCACGACGTGGGTCATCAGCTCGTGACGCGAGGCGACCCGGTAGATTTCTTCCTTGACCGGGCAGGCGTCAGCGTCGATGAAGATCTCCGTCATGGCCGGCATCACACCGGGTGGCCGAGTTTTTCCAGGGCGGCCAGCCGCTCGTGCATGACCTTTTCGATCTGATCTCTGAGATCATCGTGTTTTTCGACGAGGCGATGAAATTCCCCGGCTTCCAGGATCAGAAGCTGGCACTCGGTCGATGTCGTGACCGTAGCCAGGCGAGGACTTTTCTTGAAGAGCGCGATCTCGCCGAAGAATTCGCCGGTACTGAGGGTCTCGATGTGGGAGGCCATATCGATTTCAACCTCGCCTGAGGCGATGAAATACATTGCCTCGGCCGGTTCACCGCGTCTCACGACCGTATACCGGGATGGCACGACTTTTGGAATCAATGTATCGGCGATCTCGGCAATGGTTAGGGCGTCGAGCTTGCAAAATGCGGGAGCCTTGGCGACGAGGCGCCAGGTCACTGCAAACTCCCGTTTGCTGAACTCGCGGGCAAAACCGGTAGCCAAGATACCGGCCGGAAGTGCGTACATGCCGACGCCGAGGATCATCAGGATCGAACCGAAAATCTTACCCCCAGGGGTGACTGGGGTGACATCGCCGAAGCCGACTGTTGTCAGCGTCGCCATGGCCCACCACATGGCGTCGGGAATGCTGGCGAACTTCTCCGGTTGCGCGTCGCGCTCCAGGATATAGGCGACGCTGGCCGAGAAAACGAGGAGCGTCACCATGATGACGAGTGCCGCGCCCAGTTGCCGCCACTGCTCGACGAGGACGGCGCCAACGCTGGCCAGAGCCGGCGAGTAGCAGGTCAATTTGAACAGCCTGAGCAGGCGGAAGACTCGCAAGAAGCGCAGATCGACGGTAAAGAGAAAGGCCAGATAGAAGGGCAGGATGGCGATCAAGTCGATCACGGCCAGGGGCGTCACGACGAAACGCAGGCGGCCTCTCACGGGGCTACGAAACTCGCGTCGCGGCGCTTCCGGGATCGACCAAACGCGGAGCACATATTCGACCGTGAATACGATCACCGAGACCAACTCGAACCAGAAAAAGTACGCCGCATACGTCTCGCCAATCTCCTGCACGCTCTCGAGTGCGATGGCGACCACGTTGGTGACGATCAGAATGACCATGAATTGGTCGAAAAACAAACTGAGGAAGTTTTCACCTTCCCGCGGCTCGAGAATGTCGTAAACCCTTCTTCTCAGCGATTCATCCGCCACAGGATCTCATCTCCGTCAGGCCATCGACAGGGCCTGGTCGAGGTCGTGGATCAGGTCCTCAGGCGTTTCCAGGCCGATCGAGAGGCGGATGACGTCGGGCCCGGCACCGGCCGCTTCGCGCTGCTCGTCAGTCAGTTGCCGATGGGTGGTCGAGGCGGGATGCAGGATCAGTGAACGGGTGTCGCCGACGTTGGCGAGATGCGAAAACAGATTCACGCCTTCGACCAATCTGACGCCTGCATCGAAGCCGCCCTTGAGACCGAAAGTGAATACGGCGCCGGCACCCTTGGGCAGGTATTTCTTGGCCAGATCGTGGTGCGGGCTCGATTTGAGACCGGCGTAGGACACCCAATCGACGGCTGGATGGCCTTCCAGGAATTCGGCGACTTTTTGCGCGTTGGCCACGTGACGCTCCATGCGGGCCGGCAGCGTCTCGACGCCGGTCAGCGTATAAAAGGCGTTGGCCGGCGACAGGCAGGGCCCGAAATCACGCAATCCGACGGCGCGCGCCTTCATGGTGAAGCCGAAATCACCGAAGGTCTCGTAGAAGGTCAGGCCGTGATATGCCGGATCCGGCTGGGTCATGGTCGGGAAACGGTCGTCACGGGCCCAATCGAAGCGCCCCGATTCGATGAGCGCGCCGCCCAATGAGGTGCCGTGTCCCGACAGGAACTTGGTGGTCGAGTGGACGACGAGATCGGCGCCCCAATCCATGGGTTGCAATAGGTAGGGCGTGGCCAACGTGTTGTCGACGATCAGGGGGACATGCGCTTCCTCGGCGACGGCGGCGATGGCTTCGAGGTCGAGGACGAGGCCGCCGGGGTTGGCCAGGACCTCGATGAAGATGGCCTTGGTCTTCGGCGTCAGCGCCTTGCGGAAGTTTTCCGGGTCGGTCGGATCGACGAACTGGCAGTGCCAGCCCAGGCGCTTGAAGCTGACCCCGAATTGGGTGATCGAGCCGCCGTAGAGATTTCGCGACGCGATGAATTCATCACCCAGTTCCAGGAGCGAGAAAAAGGTCAGGAACTGGGCCGCATGGCCGGATGCCGCACAGACGCTGGCCCGGCCATTCTCCAGATTGGCGAGCCGTTCCTCGAGGACGGCGACGGTCGGATTGGTCAGGCGGGAATAGATGAACCCGAAGGTCTGCAGATTGAAGAGATCGGCGGCGTGGTCGACGTCGTCGAAGACGTAGGACGTGGTCTGGTAGATCGGCGTGTTGCGCGCCCCGGTGATCGGGTCCGGCTGGCTGCCGGCGTGTATGGCCCGGGTCTCGGCTCCGTACCGCCAGGGACCATCGGCCGTCTTGCCGCCGTTACCGTCCTTGGCCATCAGCTGAGTTTCCGGCGCCTGGCCGTGATGATACCGGAATTCACACCGCTCCAGCTGAGCTCGCCGAACAGCCGCCCGTATTCGATCTTCGGGCAGCGGTCCATGATGACGGTAAGACCCGCTTCCTCGCCGCGCGCCGCCGCCTCATCGTTTCGGACGCCCAATTGCATCCAAACCACCTTGATGCCCTTTTCCTCGGCCAGCTGAATGGCTTCGTCGACGATGGGCCCGGCCGCCGCCGAGGAGCGGAAGATGTCGACCATGTCGAATGGAAAGGGGATCTCCGAAAGGTTGGCGTAGACCGTTTCGCCCAATATATCCTTGCCAGCCTGACCGGGGTTGACCGGAATGACCCTGTAGCCCTTACCTTGCAGGTACTTCATGGCGAAGTTGGACGGCCGCACCCATTTCGGCGAGGCGCCGACCATGGCAATGGTACGAACACCTCGCAGGATTCTGCGGACGACGTCGTCTTCGTAATGGAGAGGGCCGGCTTTCTCAGCCGCGGCAACGGCGTCGCTCATCGATCCGGCCACTCCGGCATCGGGGATTTCGAGATAAACGCCTTCAATCCATCGCGGGCCTCCTTGATCTGCATGTTGTCGACCATGCACTCGGTGCCCAGTTCGTATGCCGCTTCCAGACCCTGTTCGAGCTGGCGGTAGAACAGGCGTTTGCCGTTGGCGATGAACGCGGGGCCCTGTCGGGCGATACGCTGGGCCAGGGCCATGACGGCATCGTCCAGTTGATCGGCCGGCACCACCCGATTGACCAGACCATAACGCAGCGCCGTATCGGCATCGATGAACTCACCCGTCAGCAACATCTCCATGGCCTGCTTGCGGGGCAGGTTGCGGGTTACGGCGACCGAAGGCGTACCGCAGAACAGGCCGACGTTGATCCCGGACGTGGCGAAAGTAACGTGATCGGCGGCCACGGCAAGATCGCATTGGGCGACCAGCTGGCAGCCAGCCGCGGTGGCGATCCCGTGCACGCGGGCGATTACCGGCTGCGGCAAGCGGGTCAGGGTGACCATCATGCGGCTGCACTGCGCAAACAACGCGCGGATCGTGCCCGCTTCCGGATCGGCGTCCATCTCTTTGAGACCATGTCCGGCGCAGAACGCCTTGCCGGCACCGGCCATGATGACGACGCGGACGCTCGTGTCCGTGGCGATGGCGTCGAGTTCGTTTTGCACGGCGGTCATGAGTTCAGACGATAGGGCGTTGAACTTGTTTCCCCGGTTGAGCGTCAGGGTCGTGATCCCACCGTCGTCGGATCGAAGGAGCAGGGGTTCGGTTTCGAGAGACTGGTTATCCAGCATCACAATCACCACTGGCTGCAAAGATGGGAGAAATGTTCCGCCTTTCGATGTCCCTTGGCAAGTGGATTTGCCGTTCGAGTACCACGGATGTGCAATACGGGCGGCCCTTGCCGCAGCGGCTTTGAACGGAAATAATTGTCCTGTTTCAAGCGTCTGCGATGAGGGATTTCGAATGAGTCTGGGAAAGAAGGCGTTGGGATTGATTCCCGTTGTCGCGGGTTTGTTGATTCTGTTTTTCATCGTGTCCAACAAACAGGGTCCCGAGCAGTCTCCGCCGGATGAACGTGTGCATAATGTCCGCATCATTGCCGCGGAGGCACTCGACTTGGTTCCGAGAGTCATCGGTTTCGGTACAGCCAAACCGGAGAAAGTCTGGAACGCGGTCCCGCAGGTGGCCGGCACGGTGATCGAGGTTCATCCCGAGTTCCGCAAAGGTGCCATTCTCGAAGAGGGTACGGAAATCGTGCGGGTCGCGCCGGCTGACTACGAACTGGCCATAGCCCGGGCCGAGGCCAACATCCGTTCGGCCGAGGCGCAACTGCGCGAACTGGTCGTTTCCGAGGAAAACACCCGCCAATCTCTATCCATCGAGGAACGGGCCTTGGCTGTCAAAGAGAAGGAACTGGCGCGAAAACGGAAATTGCTTGGGCGCGGCGCCGCCTCTCAATCTTCCGTCGACCAGGAGCAGCGCGATACTCTGGCCCAGCGCAACAAAGTCCGCGACCTGGAAAACAAGCTCAATCTCTTGCCCACACAGACGGCGGTTCAACGCGAACAAAAGGCCGTCTTCGAAGCCGAATTGGCGGCTGCGAGGCTGGACCTGGAACGAACGGTTCTCCGCCTTCCGTTCGATGCCCGGGTTGCTGAAGCGAACGTCGAGGAAACCCAGTTCGTACAGGTTGGCCAGGTGCTCGGTACCGTCGACAGTGTCAAAACGGCCGAGGTCGAAGCGCAGGTACCGATCTCGCGGTTTCGCATGCTCCTGGAAGCGGCAGGCGGGAACGTTGGGGCCGCCGGAATTTCCCAAAGGAGCTTCATCGAATTGGCCGAAACCTTCGGAATTCGCGCCTTGGTTCGCCTGCGATTGGGTCAGCGGACGGTCACATGGGAGGGCCGGTTTTCGAGAATCAGCGATACCATTGACCCGAAGACCCGCACAGTCGGGATCATCGTCTCTGTCGACGACAGCTACGCCAAAGCCGTCCCCGGAGAAAAACCACCCCTATCGAAAGGCATGTTCGTGGAGGTCGAGATTCGCGCCAAGCCAATCGAGGGTGTTATTGTCGTACCGCGTTCGGCTCTTGACGACAGCCGCCTTCTGATCGTCGGCGATGACGGGCGCCTGCAGATTAAGAAAGTGGAAACAGGGATCGTTCAGGGCAGCCTCGCGGTGGTCCGTACCGGTATTTCGCCTGGCAGCCGTATCGTCGTGTCGGACCTCAATCCTGCTGTCGACGGTATGCTGATCGAGGCGACCGAGGATATGGCCCTGACCACCGAGTTGCGCCGCCAGGCCTCCGGGCAGGGTCTGGTCAAATGATCCGCTATTTCGCCGGTCACCCGACCGCCGCGAACCTATTGATGACCGCATTCCTGGTCATCGGGTTTCTCTCGGTGCCGGATCTCTCGCGAGAGACGTTTCCGCGAATCGATCCGCGTCGGGTCGAGATTTCGGTGGCTTATCCGGGGGCGCGTCCTGAGGACGTCGAGGAATCGATCTGTCAGCGTATCGAGGATGCCATCGACGGGATCAACAACGTCTCTGAGATCGAGTGCGAAGCCAAGGAAGGGATCGGCCGCGCTGTCGTCGAGATGACCGAAGGTCAGAACTTGGACCGCTTTTTCGCCGAGGTGAGCACGGAAATCGATGCTATCGACGATTTTCCGGACAAGGTCGAGCAGCCGATCATCCGACAGTTGGGGCGAACGGACTTCGTCGCATCCGTCGCCATAACGGGACCGGAAAGTCGGCCTCGCCTCAAGGCCTACGCCGAGACCTTAAAAGACCGCATGCTTCAGTGGGGCGGCATCTCCAAGGTGTCGATAAAGGGATTTTCCGATCATCAGATCCGCATCGAACTTGCCGACGGCACGCTGCGCCAATTTGGCCTCAGCACATCGGACATCGCCGATGCCATCGCGCGGCAAAGCGTCGACCTTCCGGCTGGTAGTATCAAGGCTTCCGATCGCGAAGTCTTGGTTCGCTTCGCTGACGAACGCAAGCGCCTGTTCGAGTTCCTCGACTTGGTCGTCGTCTCCGGCGAGCAGGGCGGGCAGATTCGCCTCGGCGACATCGCGACGATCACCGACCGTTTCGAATTGGACGAGGACAAAATCCTGTTTAACGGTAAACCAGCCGCACTCCTCGAGGTGTCGAAGACGGATACCGAGGATACGCTGGACGCCATCGATGCCATCAATGCCTTTCTCGCCCATGAGCGTCAGATCGCGCCGGCGGGCATCGAGATGGAGGTGACCAAGGACCTATCATCGATAGTCCGGGATCGTCTCAATCTCCTGGTCAAGAACGGAGTCCAGGGACTGTTCCTGGTCTTTCTTGTACTCTGGCTGTTTTTCGGATTTCGCTACTCCTTCTGGGTCGCCATGGGGTTGCCGGTGTCGTTTCTCGGCGCCATCGCCCTCATGTTGCTGATGGACTACTCGATTAACATGCTGACCATGGTCGGATTGCTTATCGCCATCGGACTCCTGATGGATGATGCCATCGTCATCTCGGAAAACGTTGCAGCCTTGCGCCAGAACGGTCTCAGTCCGCTCGATGCGGCGACAGAGGGAGCCCGCCAAGTGTTCCCGAGCATTCTCGCGTCCTTTACGACGACGGCCTGTGTTTTCGGGTCACTGGCCTTCCTCAAGGGCGACATCGGCAACATCCTCAAGGTCGTTCCCGTGGTCATGTTGTTCGTGCTGTCGATCAGTCTGATTGAAGCCTTCCTGATTCTGCCCAGTCACCTGAACCACGCAATGGGAAAGGGAGTCGGCAGCGGCGGTGCCGTACAAAGGCGGGTCAACGGCTGGCTCGAAAGGGTTCGCGAAGGTATTGTCGGCAGGATCGCCGATCGCTGCATCGAGTGGCGCTATCTGACCATCGGTATGACGGTCGGCGTATTCCTGTTCGCTGTCTCCCTCCCGGTTGGCGGCATCCTGAAGTTTACCGTATTTCCCGACATCGAAGGGGATACGTTGGAAGTCCGTGTCCTGCTTCCCCAGGGCACGCCTTTGGCGCGGACCGAGGCGGTCGTGGCGCGGATCGTCGGCACCCTTGAAACCGTGGACAAAAAGCTGAAGGAGCGTCAACCGGACGGCGCCGGGCTCGTCGAGAATGTCACTCTGCAGTTCAACAAGAACGTCGATGCCTTCGAACAGGGCCCGCACGTCGCCACCGTCACTGTCGATCTCATCGGCGCGGAACAGCGTGAGACGAGCATCGATGAGATCCTCAATCTTTGGCGCCGAGAAACCGGCAACATTCCCGACGTCATTGGTCTCAAATTCACCGAACCCGTCATTGGCCCTGGCGGCTTGGCCATCGACATCCGGCTGAAGGGAAATGACCTTACGACGCTCAAAAAGGCTTCCGTGGAATTACAGGATTGGCTACGCCGGTATCACGGCACCCAGGACATCGGAGACGATCTGAGACCCGGAAAACGCGAAGTCCGGCTGCGCCTGAAGGAGGGAGCGACAACGCTCGGTATTGACGCGCGGATGATTGCCGATCAATTGCGCACCGCCTTCTTCGGGACGACGGTCAGCGAAATCCAGGTCGGATCCGAGTCCTACGAGGTCGACGTTCGGTTGACCGCCGACGACCGCAACTCGTTGGCCGATCTCGACTACTTCACGGTCGCCACGCCGTCGGGCGATCTGGTTCCGATTACCGTTGTTGCCGAGGCCGAAACGGCGCGTGGTGTCTCGCGGATCAATCGGGTCAACGGGCTTAGGACGGTGACCATACAGGGTGACGTCGATCGACGTGTCGGCAATGCGGACGCCATTGTCGCCGATACGCTCGAAAAGTTCATTCCCGGCCTGTTGGAGCGCTACCCGGGCGTTGGCCTGGCCCTTGAGGGCCAAAAGAAGGAGGCGCAAACAACGCAGCAATCAACGGCAAAGGGGTTCCTGATCGGATTGATCGGTGTTTTCCTGCTCCTGAGTTTCCAGTTCCGGAGCTTCGTCGAGCCGTTGATCGTCATGATCGCCATTCCCTTAGCTTTCATTGGTGCCATCGCCGGCCATTTGATCATGGGGCTCGACTTCACCATGCCGAGCATGCTCGGTTTCGTTTCCATGGCTGGTGTCGTCGTCAACGATTCGATCCTGCTGGTCAATTTCGTCAAGCGCATGGTCGGCGAGGGTATGTCCATCGCCGAAGCCGCACCGAAAGCAAGCCGGGCGCGGTTCCGGGCGATCCTTTTGACATCGTTGACGACAATGGCCGGTTTGCTGCCGATCTTCTCGGAAACCAACATCCAGGCGCAAGTCCTGATTCCGCTCGTCACCAGCCTCGTCTTCGGCCTGCTGGCATCGACAATACTGGTATTGCTCGTCGTTCCGGCGTTATACCTTGCATTGCACGATCTTGGGCTGAGTACGCTAAACCGCGTCGAGGAGGATGTTTAACGTGGCCGAGACGGACACCGAGACGACGGCCCCTGAAGGCACGGAGAAAGCCGCCGAAAATGGCCCTCCCAACACCGTCAAGCGGGTGTCGGACAGCCTGAGTCGGGTCCTGGGGGCGCAGTACCAACCGGGCGAGGTCGCGGGTGGTATCGGCGACAAGGCGCTTCGCGACCGCCTCAATCAACGCCTCGTGTCCATGGAACTCCGGCGCCAGCAAAATATCGAATCCGTCGCTCAGGCGGCATTCGAAGCGGCCGGTGTCGAACAGGCAGGCGCGGAGGAACCGGTCGTTGACGAGGATTGGCTGGTCCGTTTCATCGATTTGGCCAAGGATGTCAGCAATCCAGACATGCATCAGGTCTGGGGCCATGTGCTGGCGCGCGAGCAGATGGCGCCTGGAACGTTCAGCATTCAGGCCGTCGAGTGCCTCGCCGAGATGTCGCCGGCCGACATCGATTTATGGGAACGCGTCGGTCGGATCGCCTTTCCGACCGGTTACCTGATCAAAATCGGCGGTCGTAATCACTTCGACGACTTTGGCGTTTCCCAGGAAGATATCGCCCGGCTTCAAGTCCTGAGCCTTGTCCAGCAATCAGAAGACCTGAGCGTGACCTTCTATGCGCCGACCAAAGGGCTTACATTCGATTTCAGGGGCTTCAATCTGATCGTCCGCCATCCCGAAAGCAAGATGTTCACGCTGCCAGCCTTCAAATTCACGCCGCTGGGTGTCGAGCTTCTCGGCACCCTCGCCGACGTGCCCGTCGACCGGGATTATGTCGAGGCCCTGGGCGAGGATATGAAGGGGCAGGGCTACGACTTCCGGCTCAGGGCCAACGGAACATAATGAAAGAACCGGCCGTGCCCGGCCGGTTCTCCATTACCTTTCGGACGCCGTCACCGGCGCCGGGTCAGTTCAGCTTTCCTCTTCTTCGTCCCAACCTTCGGGCAATTCGTGGGCGATGCCCTTGTGGCAATCGATGCAGGTCTCGCCCTTCTTCTGGCCCTTGGCGTGGCGCTTCTGTGAGCGGCGTTCCTGCTTGGTCAAATCCATGAATTCGTAGCTGTGGCAGTTGCGGCACTCGCGTGAGTCCGTCTCCTTCATGGCCTTCCATACGTTTCTTGCCAGTTGCAGGCGTTTTTCCTCGAACTTCTCTTGAGTGTCGATGGAGCCCAGCGCCTTGTGGTAGAGCTCGTTGGAAGCCTGGATCTTGCGCCGCACCTTGTAGATCCATTCCTTGGGCACGTGACAATCGGGGCATGTAGCCCGTACGCCGGTGCGGTTGTTGTAATGAACTGTCTCTTTGTATTCCTCGAACACGAACTCCCGCATCTCATGGCAGGTGATACAGAAGGTCTCCGTGTTGGTCAGTTCCATGGACCAGTTGAAAGCACCCCACCCGCCGACACCGAGGACGATGCCGCCGGCGAGCAAGGCGCCGAGGGAGTATTTTGAAGTGGGTGACCGGAAGGCCTGCCAGAGCCGGCCGAAGAATCCCCTGGATTGCTTGTTCTGTTCCTCGCTTGTCATGTCCTTACCTTTTCCATGCGAAAGATTGCTCCGATCCCCAGAGGAAAGCACTCATGCCGTCCGGCACCCAGGCGCGGCCGGACCCGAAATCCGATTCGGGTACCGGCCTGCAACCATGTTTGAGGACGTTCTTGGTCTTTATTTTACGGGTACGCCCACGAAGGTGTTGGCGACCAACGGCTTCGCATCGACCTGCGGCACATGGCACTGGTTGCAGAAGTATCGGCTCATGTGGAGGATCTCCATCTCCTTGCCGTCTTCACCCATGTAGTGACTCTTGCCGGCCAAAGGCGCGTCCTCTTCCTTGTAAGTGTCCTTGTCGTGACACTTCAGGCAGCCGTTCGCCTTCAGGTTGATCCTGTATTTTTCGACCTTATGCGGGGTCAGTGGCGGCTGTTCCTTGAAGTTGCGTGGGAAGCTCTCCTGATTGAGGCTGAGCCTGTAGACCGGCGCCGGTGCTTCCTGCGTCGGTATGTCCACCTTGCCCCTGAGGGACATGGCGCCGTCCGCCAAGGCGGGCGTTCCCGAAAACCCGGCTGCGATCGCCACAGCGAAAGCCACCGCAGTCGTGATCATCAGTCGTTTCATGGTGTTACCTCCTGATCGAAATCTCGAAAAAACATGTTCCCAAAAAGCCAGCATCGGTAACCGCCGTCAGGCGGCCTTGCCGAGTACCGGTCCATTCTCCTTGTTGTCCGTCGTGAGCGAGCGATTGTTGAAGCGCGTGCCGAACTCGAACACATCGAGGCTGCAAACGTCGATGCAACGGCCGCAGTTGGTGCAGTTGGGCGATAGGATCACCGGACCGATGCCCTTATCAGCGCCCCTGAGAGCCGGTGTGATCACTTGCTGTTCGGGGCAGACGGCGAAGCAGTCCATGCAGTTGTTGCAGGATTCTCGCTGCGTCGCGCGAACCCGTAGGACCGCTGACGACCCGAGCAGGCTGTAGAACGCACCGACCGGGCACAAGTGGTTGCACCAGCCGCGTTCGCTGACAAAAAGGTCGAACAGGAACACGGCTAAGGCCGCGCCCCAAGCCCAACCAATACCGAAGACCAGGGCCCGGAAGACGAAAGTCACCGGGTTGACCAGTTCCCAAGCGATGATGCCGCCGGCAAATGCGGTCACCAATGCCGTTCCCAGAAGCCAGTAGCGCGCACCCCGGGTCAGCTTGAGGCCGCCCCGGATGTCGAGTTTCTGACGCACCCAGTGTGCGGCGTCGGTGATGATATTGACGGGGCAGACCCATGAGCAATAGACCCGCCCGCCGACGATCAAGTACGTGACGACGACGATCGTGTCTGACGTCAGCACCCTTGGGACACATTGAGGGGTTTTCACAAGGGAGGATTTCTGGCTCATCGTAGTGACCGAAGGGAACGAAGATGAGGCAGAAATCGATGAGCAAGAAAGAGCCGGCCGAGA
>Ga0209458_1000074_pt1 | contig 57075 bp, 40 predicted proteins | sample WorMetLIZAISLAND_FD_187411 | JGI IMG/M metagenome (GOLD analysis project Ga0209458, IMG submission 187411) | Marine gutless worms symbiont microbial communities from Max Planck institute for Marine Microbiology, Germany - Inanidrilus manae... ...
CCCGAAACCACGGCAAGAACCGCTTCGACACACACCACGAACGAAATCAGTTCATCCGCAGCTTCGTCGATGCCTACAATCGAACCAGACTCAGGTGCCTTGGATACAACGCGCCAATCGAGCGTCTGAACAATCACCCGGGACACAACACTTTCGCCGGGGATTCCTCAACTCGGTCTGAAACGCCGGCGAAAGCCGGCGTCCACGCTTGCCATGAACGCCTCGCTTAGGCTTTGGCACTCGTCGTTCCCGTTTCCGGCAAATCTGACATGCGTCAGGGCCGCGTCGGCTCCAGGCGGAGCGCGATGCCGCTGCTGCCCACCGGCAGCGGCCGGGCCGTGCGGGCCAGCAGTTCGTCGCCGCGCACGCGGGTGACGTCCCCGTCGCGATCGGTAAAGGCCTCCACCACGTAGCGCGGCCACTTGGTCCGGCCGGACATGTCGATCGCCGGTGCGATGATAAAATCGATCGGCAGGACGAACGCCGGAATGATCTGATACTTGGCGTCAAGCTCCGCGCCGTCGCGCGGGTGATAGAGCTTGAGCACCAGCCGATCGTCGGGCGCGATGCGGGCCGCCAGCGCCGGTGTCACCGTCACCTGTCCTCGGAAGGCCACGGCATCGGTTTTCGATGTCATGGTATCCGCCAGCGCCGCCGGGCAGAGGGCGGCCAGTAGGGCAAGACCGGCGGCGCTGCGAGCGGCTGCCGCGCGGCTTCGGATTTCAGGCGAACAGGTCGAACGGGGCGAAGCGTCCATTCAGTATGCCCTCGGCATTGCCGTGCTGAAGCCAGCCCTCGATGACGCTGGCGTAGACGCGGCGGAAGTCCGTGGTGTGGCGCAGGTTGTCGCCTTCGTCCAGGTTGGTCAGGCTGGGTGCCTCTCCGTAATGGCCGCCGCGGACCGGTTTGCCGGCCACGAACATCAGGTTGGCCGTGCCGTGATCTGTGCCCAGGTTGGCGTTCTCCGGCACCCGGCGGCCGAACTCCGAGAAGATCAGCATGGTGACATCGTCGGCGCGGCCGATGCGTTCGAGGTCGGCGAAGAAGGCGTGCACGGCGTCGGCGGTGTAGGTGAGCAGCCGGGCATGCAGGTTGCTCTGGTGCACGTGGGTGTCGAACGCATTGTTGCGGAACGAGGTGTAATACAGCCGCGCTGGCAGGCCGGCGTCGATCAGCGCCGCGACCTTGGGCAGATCCAGGGGTACGAGGCCATAGTCCATCGGCGTGCTATAACGGCCCCAGGCATCCCGGATCAACGCCGAGGCATCGCGGGCGCTGCGGGCGACCTCGCGCAGGTAGCGCTGCGATGGCGTCGCCGCCTTGTCCGGGTCTGCGGCCCGGGTGAAGGCCCACTGCTGCTGCTGGTAGCCTTTGCGCTGAAACCTGTCGGGCCGGTCGAACACCACCGGCACGTGCCGGCGGCTGCGCACCGCCAGGCTCTGCCGGGCATCGATGTTGACGATGAAGTTGGGACGCCCCTCGGGCTCAAGGCTGTCGGCCAGCCGGCCGATCCAGCCATAGGGCGAGCCGCTGTTCGGCGCCGCCGTGTGCCAGTAGGCCATGGAGGTGAAGTGCGAGAAGGACGGCCCGTCGTAGCCGCAACCGTGAATCACGGCGAGCCGGCCATCCTTGTACAGGCGCTCGAAGCCCGCCATTCCGGCGCTGAAGCCGTAGTGCTCGTCGATGGGCCGCAGCTTGTCGCGGCGGATGCCGAGCTTCGGGCGCAGCCGGTAGTAGGCGTCGTCGCCATAGGGCACCAGGGTGTTGAGACCGTCGTTGCCGCCGGACAACTCCAGGACAACGAGGATCCGGCCGGGCCGCGCATCACCGGCGGTCGCGGCTCGTCCCGACCGGCCCGGTCCCAGCGCGCCCAGGGCCAGGCCCGCAAGGCCGAGCTGCAGGCAGTCCCGCCGGCTCAACAGCTCTATGTCCCGCATGCTTCGCCTCCTCGCTGCGCCGCGCCCCGGCGTTCAGCTCAACTGATACTCGGGCGTGCTCATCACCAGGTGCACCAGCAGACGCAGCGGTTCCTCCATGTAGCTGTCCGCCCGTGCGATCTCGGCCGTGCCCAGTTCGGCCGTCAGGAACGCCACCAGGTCGTCGCGCAAGCCCGGATCGGCCTGTGCCGACAGCAGGCGCTCGAGGAAGAAGTCGACGACCTCGCCCGCGGTCGTGAGACCCGCGTCCCGGACCAGCGCCGACAGGTCGACGGACGCGGTGTGGCGGGGAATGGGCTTCACCCTCTGGATCGCCATCTGCCAGCCTTTGTAGCTGCCGTAACGGGTGTTGAAGTCCTCGTCCCGGTCGGCCATGACGTTGGCCATCGACATCATGCTGGCGTCCATGTCCGGAATGGTCGCGCGGCTGATCTCCAACCCCTCGGCGATGCGATCGTTGACGCCGCGGATCCTGGCATCGCGCGGGAAGCGGTCATGGGGAATGAAGTTGATGTCCGGAAACAACACGTCATAGACGAAGTTGCCCCGCGCCAGCAGCAGGCCCGGCGTGATCCAGGCACGCCCTCCCGGCCAGCCGGCCACGGTCGGCGGCCGGAACAGGCGCTGGCCCAGTTCGCCGGTGACCTCGTTGAAGTCCGGGTTGCCGGGCACCCGGGCGAGCCCGAGAAGGCGGTAGGTCGCGATCACCATTTCGACCGGGCTCTCGATGCGCGACGCCATGCTCGGTGCCGCGTAGAAGTCCTTCGACAACAGCATGGCCTCGAGCAGCGCGCCGATGTCGTAGCCGCTGTCGCGGAACACGTCGCCCAGTCTGGTCTGTAGCTCCGGCGACAGCGGGTCCCGCACCAGATGACGGTAGATCTTGGCCGCGATGTACTCGGCCGTCACCGGCTGCTGCAGGATGATGTCGATGACGGCCACGCCGTCGAAGCGGCCGGTGCGGCCGAGTACGGTCTTCTCGCCGTCGTCGTGCTGCGCGGCATTGATGACGAACGCGAGGTCGCGGTAGTTCCAGCCGGTGAAGGCGCGGGCTGCCTCGCGGATGTCGTGCTCGCCGTAGTTGCCCACGCCCATGGTGAACAGTTCCATGATCTCGCGGGCGAAGTTTTCGTTCGGCCTGCCTTTGACGTTCACCCCGGCATCCAGGAACGACAGCATGGCCGGGCTCTGCGCCACCGCGATCAGCAGATCGCGGAAGTTCCCGGTGCCGTGGCGATGGAACACCTCCAGCAACTGCTGGTGCTTGCGGTAGTCGCGCACCTTACTCTCGCTGACGGCGAAATGGCCGTGCCAGAACAGGGCCATCTTCTCCTGCAGCGGATGGGGGCTGCGCAGCATGCGACCCGCCCACCAGTAGGCCAGCCGGTCGGTCTCCAGCGAGCTGGCACGCAGCCAGTAGAAGAAGCGGTTGACCACCGGCTGCAGCCGGCGGTTGCCTGCCGGCTTGACCTTGATTCCAAGCGCCTCGCCCTGGGCCTTTGCCAGTCGTGTGGTCGCGGGCCGGCTGGGCGGAAACGGCTCAAGGCCCGGATCATGCACACCTGACGGTTCGAACGGCGGCAACGCAGGATCGCCCGCCCCGCGGTCGTGAACCAGGGTGCGCACGGCTTCCCGCGGCGTCAGCGCCCGGAGCCGGGCGATGTCGGCCGGCGTCGCCCCGAAGCCGCTGCGCGCGGCCAGGTGCCGGGCCCGTGCGGGTGTCCAGTCGGCTGCGCTGATCGGCGACAGGTCGCCGGCCCAATGCACCGGTGTCGTCTCGCCTGCGCGGACCGGCGCGGCAAGCAGTGTTGCTGCGAGAAGTCCCACCGCGGTGCCCAGGGCGCGCCGCCGCGTCGCTCCGGCAGTCACGTGACGCGCAACTATGGCGGCGTTGTCAGGGCACGCGGATTTCCACATTGGCGGCATCGGTCCACCCGGTGATCTGCACGCGGCTGAACTTGCGGTGCAGGTATTCGATGCGCTTGTAGTACTCGACGATGAAGGACACCATCGCCTCGTCTCCGTCCCGCTGCAAGACGGTGACGAACGGCGCCATCATGTCCTCGAGCAGGTCGTCGTCGACGTAGAGGCAGGCCTCCTGCTCCTGGGTGCCTTTGCGGAACTTGGCGATGGAGAAGCGCGGACCGCTCCAAGCGCCTTGCCGGGCCTCGTGAAGGGCGTCCTGGGTACCGCACACCCACGATCCCTCCTTCAGTGTCATCGGTTCGGCCGCCTGGGCGGCCCGGGTCGCCAGCGCCGCGATCAGGATGACTGCTGCAACCAGCCAAAGCGGTCGCAGGAGGCTATGGATCATGGTCATTGCCAGCGCGCTCCTTCGATGGCCAGGGTTTCCAGGAAGGCGGCGATCTCGGCGATCTCCTCCTCTTCGAGGTAGCCGCCCCACGGCGGCATCCGCTTCTTCGGCCGCCCGTTCAGCACGACAACAATGAACTCCGGATAGCCGTAGCGCCATTTGCGCAGGTCCTTGGCATATCCGCCCCAACGCGTGGAGACGCCATCGGCATGCTTGCCGTGACATTGCACGCAGAACTTCCAATAGAGGTCACGGCCGGCCTTGATCGCGTCCGGCTTGCCGCTGAGCGGATTGACTTTGGGGTAGGCGTCATCAGCCAGGACGCTGCGGCTGTGCGTGCCGGCGGCGATCAGTAGGGCCAGGGCGGCCACGATGACGGCGGCGGCCCGGTTCAGCCTCGATATGCAGGTGTGGGGCACGGCCCGTCACCTCCGTTTCTTGACCAACGTTTGCAACGGTCAGTTCTGACAAAGGCCGGGACGGGCGGAGGCGTCGCGGCGCGTCCGGCCCGTCCCGATACTCAACAGGCGATCAGTCGAGCGTGAAGGCGACGAGCGCCGCGCTCTCCTGATAGTTCACCAGTTCGCCCTTGTGATAGGCGTCGGCCAACGCCCGGCCCACATAGGAGCCGTGCCCGACGGCAGCGACGATGTACTGCTTGCCGTCGGCGGCATACGAGATGATCCCGCCGTTCAGGCCGGAGCCGACGTTGAAGCGCCACAGCACGTCGCCGGTCTCCGCATCCAGGGCCTCGACAAAACCGTCATAGGTGCCGTTGAACAACAACCCGCCGGCCGTGGTCAGCAGCCCGGAGTGCGGGATCAGGTCGTAGCGTTTCTCCCACTTGATCTTGCCCGAGACCGGCTCGCGCGCGGTCAGGCGGCCATGGGTCTTGTCGTTGGGCGGATCGGTGCCTTCCCACTCGGCCGCCATGAAGGCCTGGGCGAACGGCTCGGTGACCCGCGTTTCGGAACCCGCCGTCGCCGTCCCGCCCTCTTCCGGCGAGACCGTCAGGTACATGCACCATTCGTTGGCGATCCGGTAGAACAGTCCGGTCTGCGGGCTGTAGGACCCGGGGTTCCAGCTGTGACCGCCGTCGATGGCCGGGCAGACCAGGGTCTTCTCGCCGGCCTTTGGCCACAGCATGTTCTCCCACTGGCCGCTCTCCAGGTTGAAGCCGGTGGTCCAGTTGTACGACTTCATGTCCGGATAGACGTTGACCGGCTGGCCGGTCTTGACGTCGTGGACATGATTGAAGCCGTTCTTGCCCGGGTGCAGCACCAGACGGCGACCATTGCGGTCCTGGAAAATGACGTACTCGCCGGAAGCGGCGTCATAGTCGTAAGGATCGCTCGGCGCTTCCTGGAAGTACCAGTTGAGTTTGCCGCTATCCAGATCGAGTGCGACGGTTGACGACGTGTACAGATTCAACCCGGGACGATGTGCCTTGGCGTTGGTGTCCATGCACTTGTCGCCACAGAAGTCGTAGTCCGGGTTGGGGTTGCCGGTGCCGAACAGGATCTGGTTGTTGGCATAGTCGACGGTGCCCGGCTGCCAGGAGCCGCCGCCGCCGTACTTCCACGAGTCCCCGCCCCAGGTCGCCAGCGCCTCGTCATCGCCGCGACCGGTGGTGTAGAAGGTCCACCTCAGGTCACCGCTCTTGGGGTCGATGCCGAAGATGCGGCCTTCCACCGGATACTCGCCGCCGTTCTGCCCGATCACCAGCAGATCCGAGCTGACGAAGGTGCCGGCGCCACTGAAGCCCGCGGTGTCCTTCTCGGAGTCCACGAACTGCTTCTTCCAGATCTCGCTGCCGTCGTTCTCGTCGAGCGCGGCGATGTGCCCGTCGACCGTGCCGATATAGACCCGGCCGTCGCCGACGGTCAGGCCACGCGTGTGGGCAAAGAACGAGCGTGACACCACGGCCTCGTCCATCTCAGGGACATATGACCACTTGCGTTCGCCGGTGGCGCCGTCCAGGGCCCAGACGGTCGACGGGGTGGTCGACAGATAGACGGTGCCGTCGACCGCCAATGGCGTGGCCTGCAGGCCCATGCGCGAATTGCCGGGCAGGAAGACCCAGGCCACCTTGAGGTTGCCCACGTTGTTCCGGTTGATCTGGTCCAGCGGGCTGTGCCGCCAGCCCTTGTCCGCGGTGCGGTGGTAGTGGCACCAGTTTTCGGCCGCGCAGTTCTTCATCGCCTCCGCGGACGAGTCCGCCCGTGCCGTCGTGCCGCTGGTCAGGCCGAACGCCCCGGCAAAGGCCACGGCGAGTCCTGTCAGCAGCACGGGGCGCAGCGGAGACTGTTCATAAAAGCGTTTCATCAACGTCCTCCCCTTCCCCAGGAATTGGCAGAAAGCAAAAAGAGGCACGCTGCAGGTTCGCGCTTCGTCTGACGCCGCAGCTGCCGGGTGCCGAAAACCGTGAAAGCTTTCCAGCCGCCCGATGCGTCATCTCCACTGGATGCTCGCAGCGTAATGCCCCTCCCGGTCGTCCACGCATGTTCGGTGCGTGCCGTGGACGCCTGCTTGTTACTTATTCCGCCGTGCACTTGGACGTGCCGACTCTAATGAGGGCAGATCACGCAACGCGCCACTCTAAGCACGTCGCAGGCGCGTCGACCGGACGCATCCCGCCAAACTCGGATCCCGACTGATTCCTCCCGGGACCGGCTCATGCCGGCGGTACAGCCCGCTGTCGCCGCCGCCGCCCGAAAGCGATGACATCGACGGCAGTGCAAAAAATGCTATGCCCCTGAATTAAGGACTGTCAAGGAAACCCGGACGCGGCCGCCGGGGACGGCAGACCGGTCACAACGTCGCCGTGCGTCCAGCGGGCGCAAAAAAGCCGGCAGTGAACGCAACCGCCGGCTTGCACGGTGTTGGTGGAACGACCGCTTCTGGCACGGCCGTTCGCTGAAGCTTGTTATTCGGCGCAGGCGTAGCAGTTGATCTCGCAGCCCACGGCAATCTCGACGATTATCGGGGTGGTCCAACGCATGCTCATCTCCCTCCGGTGCTGAACGGCCTTTTCACCCGTCTCAGTATGGATACGCAATATCTCGATCTATAGGCGACCGTCAACTGCGATGCCCGTGAGTGGGTGGTCGGGGAGACTGGATTCGAACCAGCGACCCTCTGCTCCCAAAGCAGATGCGCTACCAGACTGCGCCACTCCCCGAGCCCTGGAATTCGTGGCGTCCCCTTAGCACGTTCGCAGGCAAAACGGAACGTCGCGCCGGCTCGCGCCGCGCCGGCTCAAAGCTCGTCGCGGGCAGCTACCAGCTTGAACAGGACGATCGGCTGCTCGCGACCGCGCAGGCGGGTCTCGCCGATCTCGGCGCTGTCGAAGCGTGGGCCGGCGGCGGTGATCGTCTCCGCCGTCGCCATGATGGTGACGTCGCCGTCCAGGTGGTGGCGGCCCTCGTCCTCGACCCGGGCGGCGACGTTCACGGCATCGCCGATCACGGTGTAGTTGATCCGGTTCACGGCGCCAATGTCGCCGACGATGGCGGTGCCGGTATGCAGACCGACGCGGGCCCGGATCGGTGCCTCTCCGGCCTCCCGGCGGCGGGCGTTCTCGGCCGTCAGCGCCCGGCGGATCCGCAGCGACGCGGCGCAGGCGCGCGCGGCGTGGTCGGGCTGGTGCTCCGGCGCGCCCCAGAAGGCCAGCAGGCCGTCGCCGATATACTTGTCGATGGTTCCGTGCTGGGCGTCGATGCAGGCCCCGACCCGGGCGAAGTGCCCGTTCAGCAGGGCGGCCGCGTCCTTTGGCGACATGCTCTCGGCCATGGCCGAGAAGTCGACGATGTCGATGAACAGGATGGTGATTTCCTGCTCGTCGGCGTTGACCTGCTGGCGGCCTTCGCGCACGATCATCTCGACCAGGCGCTTGGGCACGTAGCGTTCGAACACGCGCAGGCCGCCGATCATGGCCTCGAAGGCACGCCCGGCACGGTCCAGTTCGATGATCGGGCTGCCCTCGCTCGGCCCGATGGCGTCGAAGTCCATGCGCTGGATTGCCTCGGCGTTCTCCGTCAGTCGCTGGAACGGCCGCGACATGCGCCGGCCCAGCCAGCCACCGATGAGCACGAACACCAGCAGCATGGCGACGCCGATGGTCAGCATGATCCAGAACCGGGCGACCTCGCCACCGCCGCTCGAACTGTCGAAGTGGAAGCCGATCAGCCACGGCGTGTCGCCGTAGGCCCGGGTCTCGGTATAGACGTAGACCTGCCAGTCACCGTCGGCGCGGAAGTAGTGGCCCTCGCTGCTCGTCTGCCGGGCCTGGGAAATCAGCGGCCTGCGGTCTGCCTGCCACATCCGTCCGAGCCGGACATCGTCGACTTCGTCGATCTCCGGCATCGGCCGGGCGAGCGAAATGTCCGGCGTGCCTTCGCTCAGGTTCGGATGGGCGATGACCTTGTCGCGGCCGTGCAGGATGAACACCGTCTGGCCGATGCCGGCGGAAATGTCGCGGGCATGACGCGACAGCTTGGTGAGGTCGACGCCGGCGAACAGCACGCCGTGGAACTCACCGTCGTGCCAGACCGCCTGGCGGCGGACGACGATGGCACGGCCGATCTTGGGGCTGTAGAGCGGTTCGCTCCAGCCGGCCAGGTTCTCGGCCGGACCCTGGCGCTGTGCCTGGCGCACCACCGCCATCACGTTCGGCAGGCTGGCGAGGTCGTCGATGAAGATGGTGCGGTCGCCACGGTCGAGCCGGACCGAGCTGCCGTCGGCGCGCACGAAGGCCATCGCGGAAACCTGCGGTACCGCGGCCAGCGCCGCGCGCAGGGCGAACGCCATACCGGCGTCGTCGGCCCGCATCAGCGGGTCGTTGCGATACAGTTCGGCGAGGTAGTAGAGCTGGCCCTCGACCACGCTCATCTGGCTGTCGACCCGTTGCTCCAGGGTCTCGATCGCCAGATCGAACTTCTCGGCGATGTCCTCCAACAGGCCGACCCGGGCGTTGATCGTCGACACGGCAAGCAGGGTGCCGACCGAGACCAGCACCACGAGGCCGATGACGATGGAAAACAGGGTGGAGATGCGCAAGCGCAACTGCCGGCGCGCTCTGTCTGGCGCAGCCTCCTGGCTGACGGTGTCGGCGCTCTGCAAAGCCGCCATGGGTGACATATTGCGCCGCACTGGCGGAATTGCCAGCCCATGACAGGGTGAATTTTGTAACTTTGTCGGCTGCGGCCGCTAGCGGTCTGCCGCGGTGTCCGGCGCCGGAGCTGGCGCGGCCGGGCCGTGCTGGCGCCGCAGGCGGCGGAAGATGCCGCTGGCGGTGAGGATCAGCCGGCCGTTGGCGGTGATTTCGGCGTCGACATAGAGCAGCGTGCGCGTGGTCCGCGTGACCCGGGCCAGGCCTTCGACCCAGTCGCCATGGTGGGCGGGACCGAGGAAATCGGTGGTCATGCGCACGGTGACGCCGCCGGCCGGGCCGGCCTCGCGCACGCCGCGGCCCATGACCATGTCGGCGAAGCTCATCAGCATGCCGCCATGAACGATGCCGGCGCGGTTGATGTGCTTGTCGGTGACCCGGAATCCGCGCCGCCCTTCGACGCCCTGCCCTTGGCCCTCGTATACCGGTCCGACGAGGCCGGCATAGGCGCTGGCAACGCGCGGCGGGACGAAGCCGGCCGGCACCTCCGTCGAGCGCTGCCGGGCGGCCTTGCCGTGCGTCGTCGTCATCGCGTCGCTGGCGTCAGCGCAGAGCCGGGTGCAGCACCCGGTCGCCGACGCGGATGCCCAGTTCGCGGGCGAGGCCGCCGTTGATCTCCAGCACCGCCCGGGCCGGCAGCCTCGGCCCGATCGGCTTCAGCGACATGGGCTCCGCCCGCTCGTGGATGTGGATGATGCGGCCGTTGCCGTCGATGAACAGCATGTCGAGCGGGATCATCGTGTTCTTCATCCAGAACGACACCCGCTGTGGCTGCCGGTACACGAACAGCATGCCGGCATCGGCCGGCATCTGGTGGCGGAACATCAGGCCACGCGCCTGCTGGTCCGGGGTTACCGCCAGCTCGACGGAAAAGGCATGCCGGCCGCTCTCGCTGACGATGACGACGCGGTTCGCCGCCCCTGCCTCGGCCACGGCGGCGGACGGCAACAGCAGCAACAGCAGTGCGGCGATGGGCAGCCAGGTGCGGATCATGGCGACTAACGTGCCGGCTTTGCGCCACAGTGCAACCGCTAGCGCGCGGCAAAAGCCTTTGCCGGGGCTGCGGCCGCCTCCTATAGTCGCCCCGCCCACTGGGGGGAGCCGGCCTGCCGGCTGAGAGGTTCCACAACGGAACGACCCCTCGAACCTGATCCGGTTCGCACCGGCGTAGGGACGAGTGCAGCATGGCCCAGCACACCGGCGGTTCCGCCGGGCGACATTCCGGGATCGGCATCAGCCTTGAGGCGGCCCACCTCGACTATGGCGGGCAGACGATCTTCCGCGACCTCGATCTGGAGCTGCCGGCCGGCAGCTGGACCTGCCTGCTTGGGCCCTCGGGAGTCGGCAAGTCCAGCCTCCTGCGCCTGCTGGCAGGAATCTCGCCAGAGGCCCAGGCCGGACGCCTGGTGGCGAGCGACGGCAAGCCCCTGCCCGGCCGCATCGCCTACATGGACCAGCGTGATCTGCTGTTGCCCTGGCTGGATGTCGCCGGCAACGTCGGCCTGGGCGCGCGCCTGCGCGGCGAGCGCGTCGATCATCAACGCGTCGAGGCACTGCTGCAGGCGGTCGGCCTGGCTGACGATGCCGGGCTGCGCCCGGCTGCCTTGTCCGGCGGCATGCGCCAGCGCGTGGCCCTGGCCCGAACCCTGATGGAAGACCGCCCGGTGGTGCTGATGGACGAGCCGTTCTCGGCCGTCGATGCACTGACCCGGCTGCGCCTGCAGGATCTTGCCGCCCGGCTGCTGGCCGGCCGCACCGTGCTGCTGGTCACCCACGACCCACTTGAGGCGCTGCGGCTCGGGCACCGGGTACTGGTCTTGAGCGGCTCGCCGGCGCGGCTGTCGGCCCTGCCGGAACCGGCGGGCTCGCCGCCGCGCGACCCGGGTGATCCGGCCCTGCAGGGCCAGGTCGCGGGGTTGCTGGCGCGGCTGGCCGGCGAGCGGACGGCGGCATGACCTGGCTGTTGCGCACCGCGGTCACAACCGCCGTCCTGATCCTGGTGTGGAACCTGGTCGTCCTTTTGAGCGCGGCGCCGCCCTACATCCTGCCCGGCCCGGCCCGGGTCGCCGCGGCCTGGTGGCAGCATGCCGGGTTGATCCTCTCGCAGGCCGGGGTGACCCTGCTGGAGATCCTGCTCGGGCTGCTGATCGGCACCTGCCTGGGCTGCCTCGCCGCGCTGATCGTGGGCAGCAGCCGGCTGCTCGGGCGCTGGCTGATGCCCATGCTGGTGGTCTCGCAGGCGGTGCCGGTGTTCGCCATTGCCCCGCTGCTGGTGCTCTGGCTCGGCTACGGCATCGCCTCCAAGGTGGCGATGGCGACGCTGATAATCTTCTTCCCGGTTTCCGCCGCCTTCCTCGATGGCCTGCGGCGGACCGAGCCGGGCTGGCTCGACCTGGCCCGCACCATGACCGCCGGGCGGCCGCACCCGCAGCTGGCCGAGCTGCGCCATGTCCGCATCCCGGCCGCCCTGCCGGCGCTGGCCTCGGGCCTGCGCATCGCTGCCGCCACGGCGCCGATCGGCGCCGTCGTCGGCGAATGGGTCGGTTCCTCGGCCGGCCTCGGTTACCTGATGCTGCATGCCAACGCGCGCTTGCAGACCGATCTGATGTTCGCCGCTCTGCTGACCCTCGCAGTGATGGCGGTGACGCTCTACTTCGGGGTCGACCGCGGATTGCGGGCACTGCTGCCATGGCAGTCGGAGACCCTGCCGGGAGAACGGAGGAAATGAGATGACGCGATATGTCTGGTTCCTGGCGGCGGCGTTGGCGCTGTTCGCGCAACCGGTGGCCGCGGCCGAACGGCTGACGGTGATGCTCGACTGGTTCGTCAATCCCGATCACGGGCCGCTCATCGTCGCCCAGGCACGGGGCTACTTCGCCGACGAAGGGCTCGAGGTCGAGCTGATCGAGCCGGCCGACCCCAACGATCCGCCCAAGCTGGTCGCCGCCGGCAAGGCCGACCTGGCGGTGTCGTACCAGCCGCAGCTGCATCTGCAGGTCGACAACGACCTGCCGTTGATGCGTGTCGGCACTTTGGTTGCCACGCCGCTGACCACGCTGCTGGTGCTGGCGGACGGGCCGGTGCGCGAGATCGCCGACCTCAAGGGCGGCAAGGTCGGCTTTTCCGTCGGCGGCTTCGAGGACGTCATGCTGCAGGCGATGTTCGCCCGCCACGGCTTCTCCACCGCAGATGTCGAGCTGATCAATGTCAACTTCGCCCTCAGCCCGGCATTGATCTCCGGCCAGGTCGACGCGGTTATCGGCGCCTATCGCAACTTCGAGCTCAACCAGCTGGACATCCTCGGCAAGCAGGGCCGCGCCTTCTACGTCGAGGAGGAAGGCGTGCCGGCCTACGACGAGCTGATCATCGTCGCCCATCGCGATAGATGGCAGCGGCCTGAAGTGGCCGGCTTCATCCGGGCGCTGGAGCGAGGCGTGCAGTTCCTGATCAACCATCAGGACGAGAGCTGGCGCCTGTTCACGGGCTACAAGGCCGGCCTCGACGATGAGCTCAACCGCCGAGCGTGGCGCGACACCCTGCCCCGCTTCGCCCTGCGGCCTGGGGCCCTCGACCAGGGCCGCTACCGGCGCTTCGCCGCCTTCATGCGCGATGCCGGCATGATCAAGACAATCCCGCCGCTGGCCGAGTACGCCGTCGAGGTCGCACGGTGACGGCGGCGCCGGCCGCGGCCGATGGCTTTGCCGCGGCGCTGCGGGCTGCGGCCGAGCCGGCGTGGTCGCAGGCCGTGCAGCACCGGTTCGTGCGCGAGCTGGCCGCCGATACCATCGACGATGCCGCCTATGCCCGCTATCTGGTGCTCGACTACGGCTTCATCGAGACCCTGGTCGGTCTGGTCGGCCACGCGGTCGGCACGGCACCGGGGATGGCGGCAAAGACGCGCTATGCGCAGTTCCTGTCAGTGCTGACCAGTGAGGAGAACGACTACTTCCTGCGCGCCTTCCGTGCCTTGGAGGTGCCGGAAGCGCGCTGGCAGGCGCCCCCCGACCACCCGGTCCTGCGCGGCTTCCGCGAGCTGATGGGCGCGGCGGCACGCAGCGGCGACTATGCCCGCATCCTCTCGGTACTGCTGCCGGTGGAGTGGATCTACCTCAGTTGGGCCAGCGCCGCCCGGGACAGCCGACCGGGCCGGTTCTATCTGGCGGAGTGGATCGATCTGCATGTGGAGCCCGCGTTCGCCGACTTCGTCGCCTGGATGGGCCAGCAGTTGGACGCCACCGGGGCCGTGCTTGGCGAGCGCGACAAGGCGGAGCTGACGGCGGCTTTCTGCCGGGCGGTCGAACTGGAAGTGGCGTTCTTCGATGCCGCCTATGCCTGCGACGACTGACGCGTATCCCGTCGCCGTCGCGACGTCGGCGTCACTCGAAGGCGATGTCGGCGACCAGCGGGCCCTTGGGGCCGTTGCCGATGCGCACCCGCAGGGCCTCGCCCGGGGTCAGGTCCTCGCGGCCGAACCGGCGCAGGGTCTCGATATGGATGAAGATGTCCTGGGTGCCCTCGCCACGGGTGACAAAGCCATAGCCACGCACCCGGTTGAACCATTTCACCGTGGCGTCTAGAAACTCGCCCTCCGCCTCGACCGGCTGGCCGCGCGGCCGGGCCGGCGGCGCCGGCCGCGGCGCCCGCGGTTCCGGTGCGCGTGCCGTTGACTCGTCGAGCTCGAGAATGCGGACCGCCTGCAGGCCCTTGTCGCGCTGGACCGCTTCGCAGACGATCGTCGTGCCTTCGTGCACCAACTGGTGCCCGGCGTTGCGCAGGACCGTCTTGTGCAACAGGACGTCACCGGACTGCTCCGCCGTGACGACGAAGCCGTAGCCCTTGACGGCGTCGAACCACTTGACCGTGCCGCGAATGACGGTTGGTTCGGTCTCTACTTCCTTCGCCCGATCGTTCGGTACGTCCATAGCGGACTACTCGTACGTCTACCGGGTGCCAAGTACACCCATGTAAGTTTGAAGACTAACACGAATCGCCACACCCCTCAAATGTCCGTCTCGGCAAGTATTGTGCAATGCAACATCGCGCTTTGCCTGTTTTGATCGCGATCTCGCCCACTGGAATTCCGCCGCGCACGCGTTTATTTTGCGCCGCGGAAGCAAACGGGGTCTATTTGGGGGCATGACAACATCTAACGAACCGTCCCGCCCGGTCGGCACCTTCGGCTATCGCCCGGTGCTGCACGGCAGCGGCCTCGCCCTGTCGCTGGTGCTGATGTGGCTGCTGCTGTCGGGCCACTATGTGCCGCTGCTGCTCGTGTTGGGCGCCCTGTCGGTCGGCCTGTGCGTGCTGATTGCGCTGCGCATGGACCTAATCGACTACGAGGGCGTGCCCATCCACCTGACCCCCTCGGCCCTGCGCTACTGGCCGTGGCTGCTGGTCGAGATCGTCAAGTCCAACATCGATGTCGCCTGGCGGGTGGTTTCGCCCGGGCTCGACATCTCGCCGACCTTGTTCGAGACCAAGTGCAGCCAGCGCAGCGACCTGGGCCAGGTGGTCTATGCCAATTCCATCACCCTGACCCCGGGTACGGTGTCAGCGGACCTCGACAGCGGCGTGATCGTCGTGCACGCCCTGACCGAGGCCGGCGCAACAGCGGTGCTGGGCGGCGAGATGGACCGCCGGGTGACTGAATTGGAGGGCCTGTCGTGATGGTCGCCGTCGCCACCGTGGCCGTGCTGATCAGCCTCGGGCTGGCGCTCGCCCGCGCCTTCGCCGGGCCGACCGTGTTCGACCGCATCCTCGCCGTCAACGCCGCCGGCACCAAGACGGTGCTGCTGATCGCCGTGCTCGGCTTCCTGATGGGCCGGCCCGATTTCCTCGACATCGCCCTCGTCTATGCCCTGATCAACTTCATCGGCAACGTCGCGGTGCTGAAGTACGTCAAGTACGGCAGCTTCGCCCCCGCCGGGGACGAGCCGGAGCGCGGCCGATGAGCCTGGCGCTGCTGATCGTCAGCTGGCTGCTGCTCGGCCTTGGCTCGCTGTTCGTGGTGATCGGCGGCATCGGCCTCGTGCGCATGCCGGATTTCTTCACCCGCCTGCACCCGGCCGGGCTCACCGACACCATGGCCGCCGGGCTGCTGCTGGTCGGTCTGGCGTTCCAGGCCGACAGCGGCATCGTCGTCGCCAAGCTGCTGCTGATCGCCGTGTTCCTATTCTTCACCACGCCAACCTCCAGCCACGCGACTGCCCGGGCCGCGCTCGCCGCCGGGCTGGCGCCCGACCGGCCGCGCGAACGCGCCCCAGCCGAACTCGACGAGGGCTGAGATCCAGTACGTCGTCGACATCGCCCTGCTGGCGTCGATGGGCGCCACCGCGATCGCCATCGTCCGGCTGCGCAGCCTGTTCGCCGTGGTCATGCTGGCGGGCATCTACAGCTTCCTCGCCGCCAGCATGTTCGTCGTGCTCGATGCCGTCGACGTCGCCTTCACCGAGGCCGCGGTCGGAGCCGGCATTTCCACCGTGCTGATGCTGGGTGTGCTGAGCCTGACAAACAGCGACGAGAAGGTCCCGGTGCATCAGCCGCTGCTGCCGCTGGTTGTGGTGGCGATCACCGGCGCGGCGCTGATCTACGCCACCTTCGACATGCCGACCTTCGGCGATCCGCTTGCGCCCGCCAACCTGCACGTGGTGCCGCGCTATCTCGAGGACAGCCCCGGCGAAGTCGGCATCCCCAACGTCGTCACCGCGGTGCTGGCCAGCTACCGGGGCTATGACACGCTGGGCGAGGTCGCGGTGATCTTCACGGCCGGCATCGCGGTGATGATGCTGTTGCTCGGCCGCGGCCGCGACGAGCCGGGCAAGGACATCCGCGGCGACGGGGACGAGGCGCCATGAGACATCACCGCGTGCTGCGGGTGATCGCCAAGCTGCTGATCCCCTTCATCCTGCTGTTCGCGCTCTATGTGCAGTTCCACGGCGACTACGGCCCGGGTGGCGGTTTCCAGGCCGGGGTGATCTTTGCCTCCGCCTACATCCTGTACGGCCTGGTGTTCGGCCTGGAAAACGCCCTGCGGGTGGCGCCGCCCTGGCTGGTCGAGAAGTTCGTCGCGCTGGGTGTGCTGATCTTCGCGGGCGTCGGAGTCGCCAACATGTTGCTCGGCGGCAACTTCCTCGACTACGACAATCTGGCGGCCGACCCCGTCGCCGGCCAGCACCTCGGCATTCTGCTGGTCGAGTTCGGCGTCGGCGTCACCGTGGCGGCGACCATGATCACCATCTTCTTCCACTTCGCCGGCCGCGAGCCGTCGTAGCCGGGCCTGGGCGATGGCGATGCCTGAGACCATCAGCCGGCCGCCGCTGTGCGCGCGCGGGGGAGCCTGAGCCGTGCTGCAGGAGATCCTCGCTCACTACAACTACTGGGTCGCCATCCTGTTGATGATGGTCGGCCTCTACATCGTCGTCTCGCGCGGCAACCTGGTGAAGAAGATCGTCGGCCTGAACATCTTCCAGACCTCGGTGTTCCTGCTCTACATCTCGATCAGCAAGGTCGAGGGCGGGACCGCGCCCATTCTCGATGACCGCTTCACCGTCTATTCCAACCCCCTGCCACACGTGCTGATCCTGACCGCGATCGTCGTCGGCGTCGCCACCACGGCGCTCGGCCTGGCCCTGGTGGTGCGGATCCGCGAGGCCTACGGCAGCATCGAGGAGGACGAGATCGATCTGCAGGACGGCGAGACGTGAGCGAGCTGCTCGCGCAACTGCCGGCGCTGCAGGTGGTGGTGCCGCTGCTGGCAGCGCCCTTGTGCGTCCTGTTCGGCCGCCGTCTGGCCTGGTTGATCGTGTTCGCCGCGAGCCTGGCCTGCACGGCGATCGCAGCCGCGCTGCTGAGCCAGGTCTGGGACGGCAGCGTGATCTCCTATGCGATGGGTGGCTGGGCCCCGCCCTGGGGGATCGAGTACCGCGTCGACCTGCTGAACGCCCTGATCCTGCTGATCGTCTCTGCGATGAGCTCGATCGTGCTGGTCTACGCCCTGGGCAGCGTGCGCCGCGAGATCCCGGTGAGCCGGCAGGCTCTGTTCTATGCCACTTTCGCTCTCTGCCTGACCGGCCTGTTGGGTATTGCCATTACCGGCGATGCCTTCAACGTCTTCGTCTTCCTCGAGATCTCGTCGCTGTCGAGCTATGCCCTGATCTCCATGGGCAGCCATCGCAAGGCCCTGACCGCGGCGTTCCAGTACCTGGTGATGGGCACCATCGGCGCCACGTTCATCCTCATCGGTGTCGGCCTGCTGTACATGATGACCGGTACCTTGAACATGGCCGATCTGGCGCAGCGCCTCGGCGGCATCGAGGGGACGCGTCCGGTGACGGCTGCGTTCGGCTTCCTCACCGTCGGCATCGCCCTCAAGCTGGCGTTGTTTCCGCTGCACCTCTGGCTGCCCAACGCCTATGCCTTCGCGCCTTCGGTGGTCTCTGCCTTCCTGGCGGCGACGGCGACCAAGGTGTCGATCTACCTGCTGCTGCGCTTCGCCTTCTCGGTGTTCGGCGCCTCCTTCTCCTTCGTGCAGGAACATCTGGACTGGCTGCTGCTGGGGCCGGCGGTACTGGCCATGTTCGCCGGCTCGCTGAGCGCGATCTTCCAGGTCGACATCAAGCGCATGCTGGCCTACTCCAGCGTTGCCCAGATCGGCTACATCGTGCTCGGCATCGCCCTGGCGACCCAGGCCGGCGTCGCTGCGGGCCTGATCCACATCTTCAACCACGCGCTGATAAAGGCGGCACTGTTCTGTGCCATGGGTTGCGTCTTCTACCGCCTGGGCTCGGTCCGGCTCGAACATCTGGCCGGCCTCGGCCGCGACATGCCCTGGACCATGGCCACCTTCGTCATCGGCGGCTTGAGCCTGATCGGCGTGCCGCTCACCGCCGGGTTCATCTCGAAGTGGTACCTGATCGACGCCGCGCTTGACGGCGGCTACTGGTGGCTGGCGGTGCTGATCGTCGCCAGTTCGCTGCTTGCCGTGGTCTACGTCTGGCGGGTGGTCGAGGTCATGTACTTCCGACCCGTGCCGGAGGGCCACGAGAAGGTCGCCGAGGCGCCGCTGCTGCTGCTGTTGCCGACCATCGCCCTGACCGCGGCCAACCTCTACTTCGGCCTCGCCACCACCCTGCCCGTCAGCGCTGCCCAGGGTGCGGCCCAGTTGCTGGTGGCAATGCCATGAGCGCCGGGACAGACGCCTTGCCGTGGGCTCTGGTCCTGCCGTTCTTGGCGGCGCTGGCGATCTGGCTCACCGGGCGCTGGCCGAACCTCCGCGAAACGGTGACCCTCGTCGCGGCCGTGGCGTTGTTCCTGCTGCTCGTCAACCTGCTGCCCGAGGTGCTAGCCGGCGGCCGCCCGGCGCTTGCCTGGCTGGAACCGGTCCCGGGCCTGGCGCTCGCCTTCCTGGTCGAGCCCTTGGGCATCAGCTTCGCCTGCGTCGCCTCCTTCCTGTGGATCGTCAGTTCGGCCTTCTCGGTCGGCTACATGCGCGGCAACGACGAACCGCGACAGACGCGCTTTTACGTCTGTTTCGCCATTGCCATCGGCGCCACCGTCGGTCTCGCCCTGGCGGCCAACCTGTTCACCCTGTTCCTGTTCTATGAGTTGCTGACGCTGTCGACCTATCCGCTGGTCACGCACCACAAGAACCAACAGGCCGTCGCCGCCGGACGGACCTACCTGGGCCTGCTCATGGGCACCTCGATCGGCCTGCTGCTGTTGGCGATCGTGGCCACATGGTGGCTCGCCGGCGATATCGGTTTCCGGGTCGGCGGCGTGATGGCGGACAAGGTCACGCCCGCTGTCGGCAGCGTGCTGCTGCTTCTCTACATGTACGGCATCGGCAAGGCCGCGCTGATGCCGCTGCACCGCTGGCTGCCGGCGGCGATGGTGGCGCCGACCCCGGTCAGTGCCCTGCTGCATGCCGTCGCCGTGGTCAAGGCAGGCGTGTTCACGGTGCTCAAGGTGACCGTCTACACCTTCGGTGTCGACTATCTGGCGATGCTGTGGTCCGCGGACCTGCTGCTTTACATCGCGACGTTCACGTTGCTGGCCGCCTCGGTCGTCGCGTTGCGCCAGGACAACCTGAAGCGGCGCCTCGCCTATTCGACGATAAGCCAGCTGTCATATGTCGTCGTCGGCGCCATGCTGGCGGTCAGCATGGGGATCGTCGGTGCCGGCATGCAGATCGTGATGCACGCATTCGGCAAGATCACCTTGTTCTTCTGTGCCGGCGCGATCTACACCGCCGCCCACAAGAGCTATGTCAGCGAACTGAACGGCCTTGGCCGCATCATGCCGATCACCTTCGCGGCCTTCTTCGTGGGTGCTTTGAGCGTCATCGGCCTGCCGCCGACGGGGGGAACCTGGAGCAAGCTGATGCTGGTCCTGGGCGCGGCCGACGCGGGCCAGCGCGCCGTTGTTGCCGCACTGATGATCAGTTCGCTGCTCAACGTCGCCTATCTGCTTTCGCCGGTGTTCCGGGGCTTCTTTCTCCAGCCGGCGGCAGAGGTGAAGGGACAAGCCATCGCAGAAGCACCATGGCCGTGCCTGGTTGCGATCGGCGTTGCGGCGACGGGCTGCGTGCTGCTGTTCTTTGCCGGTGATCCGATCTATCACGCAATGGCGACACTGGCGGGCGATTAGGCAGGCAAGCGATGACGCAACGACACCAGGATCACCGCGCGCCGCCGGGCGAAAGGGTTTACTGGCTCGACCGGCCGGAAAACGTGCGCAAGGTGTTCTACGGACTGATCGGGCTGTGTGCGCTCAGCGTGCTGGCCGACTTGTTCTACGACAAGTACGTGCACTACGCCGCAGAGAAGCTGATCGGCGCCTATGCCATCTTCGGCTTTGCCAGTGCCGTCGGGTTGGTGCTTGCCGCCAAGGAGTTGCGCAAGCTGCTGATGCGCGACGAGGACTACTACGACAAAGATGACTGAGCTGCCACCTGGACTGATCCTCATTCTGGGCGCGGTGCCGCTTGCGCTGTTGCGTGGCTGGTGGCGAAACGCGCTGGCACTCGCGTTGCCCGTGCTCAGCGGCGCGCAACTGTTGTCGCTGCCGTCGGGTGAGCTCGTCTCGTTCACCTTGTTCGACCTGACACTCAACCCGGTTCGCATCGACACGCTGTCGCTCGCGTTCGGCTACATCTTCCATATCGCGGCTGCTTTGGGCGTCATCTATGCCTTTCATGTCCGGGGCACGCTGGAACACGTCAGTGCGCTGATCTATGCCGGCGCCGCAATCGGCGCGGTGTTCGCTGGCGACCTGCTGACCTTGTTCGTCTACTGGGAACTGACGGCCGTCGCCTCCGCCTTCCTGATCCTTGCCCGCGGCACGCGAGCTGCGTTTCGGGCGACCGTCCGCTACCTCGTCATCCAGGTCGGATCGGGCGTCATCCTGTTGGCCGGCATCGTCCTGCAGCTGAACGACACCGGCTCCATCGCCTTCGAACATCTGGGAGTGGTGTCGCCGGCAACCGCTTTGATTTTCTTGGCATTCGGGATCAAGTGCGCCTTCCCGCTGCTACACAACTGGCTGCAGGACAGCTACCCGGAAGCGACGGAAGCCGGCACGGTCTTTCTTTCCGCCTTCACCACCAAGCTTGCCGTCTACGCGTTGGCTCGGGGCTATGCCGGCACCGAGATGCTGATCTGGATCGGCGCGCTGATGACTGCGTTCCCGATCTTCTACGCGGTTATCGAGAACGACCTGCGACGCGTGCTCGCATACAGCCTGAACAACCAGCTGGGTTTCATGGTCGTCGGCATCGGCATCGGGACGGAGATGTCATTGAACGGGACCGTGGCGCACGCGTTTTCGCACATCCTCTACAAGGCGCTTCTGTTCATGTCGATGGGTGCGGTGCTCTACCGGGTCGGCACGGTCAAGGGCTCGGAACTGGGCGGGCTATACAAGTCGATGCCATGGACGACCGGCTTCTGCATCGTCGGTGCCGCGTCGATTTCGGCATTCCCGCTGTTCAGCGGCTTCGTGTCCAAGGCCTTGATCATTACGGTGGCGGCTGACGAGGGGTACGTGATCACCTGGCTCGTGCTGTTGTTCGCCAGCGCTGGCGTGTTCCATCACTCGGGCATCAAGATCCCGTTCTTTGCCTTCTTCGCCCACGATTCCGGCAAGCGCTGTCGCGAGGCGCCATGGAACATGTTGCTGGCGATGGGACTGACGGCAGCGCTATGCATCGGCATCGGCGTTTGGTATCAGCCGCTCTACGACCTGCTGCCATATGACGTGGAATACAACCCGTACACGGCCACGCACGTCGTGGCGCAGTATCAGCTCCTGCTGTTCTCTGCACTGGCGTTCTCCGTGCTGATGCGAACAGGTCTCTATCCGCCCGAGCTGCGATCGACCAACCTCGACGTCGATTGGACCTACCGCCGATTGCTCCCGCTGTTGTGGAGATGGGGGTCGGCCCGGGTGACGATAGCTTGGACCGCCCTGCTTGCCATCGGGTCGGGTTTGGTGACCAAGGCGTTCGTTGTCGTCAGGCATGCCCACGGCCCGCGCGGCATCCTGGCGCGGACCTGGCCGACCGGCAGTATGGTCCTGTGGGCGGCGGTCCTGCTTGGCGCGACGGTGATCCTGTTCTACCGCTGAGCCCGCAAGCGAAGAAGCCTTAGGCCGGATGGCTGTCCGGTTGATGCAACAGCGCCGCCTCAGGTACCGTGGCGGCAAAACAGGCGACACGCAGGAGAGGCCCAGTCATGGAGATGACCGGCGAATATCGCATCCCGGCCACGCGCGAGCAGGTCTGGGCGGCTCTGAACGATCCCGAGGTGCTGAAGGCCGCCATCCCCGGCTGCGACAGCCTGGACAAGACGTCAGACACCAGCTTCGCTGCCACCGTGACGGCCAAGGTCGGTCCGGTGAAAGCCAAGTTCAAGGGCGAGGTCGCGCTGTCCGACATCGACCCGCCAAACGGCTACACCATTTCCGGCGAGGGCAAGGGCGGTGCCGCCGGCTTCGCCAAGGGCGGGGCCAAGGTCGCGCTCGACGCCGACGGTGCCGAGACGGTGCTGCGCTACCAGGTCAACGCCAACGTCGGCGGCAAGCTGGCGCAGATCGGCTCGCGGCTGATCGACAGCACCGCGCGCAAGATGGCTGACGAGTTCTTCGGCGCCTTCGTGCAACAGGTCGAGGCCCGCACGGCGGCGGCCGCCCCGCCGACGGGTGAACCGGTGGGCGGGCCGGCGGCGGCCACAGAGGTCCCGCCCGAGGTGGTCCGCGAGTCCTTCAGGACCGGCGATGCGTCGCCCGAGATGCTGCATGTCCGCACCGGGCAGGCCGAGCATCGGGGCCCCGCACCCGAAGAGCACCCGGCCCCGCGGCGCGGTCTGCCGACTTGGGCGTGGGTCGGCGGCCTGATCGTCATCGTCGCCCTGATCCTGATCTTCTACGGCGGCTGAGCGGCCTCTGTCGACGGCAGGTGCGCCATGTTGACACCGTTCAAGACCGCCGACTTCAACAACCAGTTCGGCCGCACACTGGGCAAGATCTCCTGGCGCGCCGCCTCGCTGGGCGAATGTGAAACGGCGGCCGGCAGGATCGAAGATGGAAACCTGGACAGCTGGCTGGCCGTCTGGCGTGAACTTGCCGACGGCCTGGCGAAGACCGCCGATGCCTGCTTGGCGGCCGGCCACCGTAGCAGCGCTGCCGACTGCTACTTACGGGCGTCCGAGTACTACCGCCAGGCGACGTTCTTCCATCGTGTCGACCTCGACAATCCGGACCTGCAGAAAGGCTGGCCGCGCGTGCAAGCCTGTTTCATTGCCGGCACCAGAGCCGCTGGCATGGCCGTCGAGCCAGTGCAGATCCCGTTCGAGGGTAAGTACTTCTCGGGCTACCTGTTCCGGGCCGAAACGACAGACACCAGCGCCCCGCTGGTGATCGCCCCATCGGGCTATGACGGCACCGCCGAGGAATCCGCGATCATGGTGGCGATGCCGGCGCTACGCCGCGGCTATCACGCCCTCACCTTCGACGGACCTGGCCAGGGACCGACCCTGTATGACCCCGCTCGCCGCCTGTTCATGCGGCCGGATTGGGAGAACGTGCTGCCGGCCGTGGTCGATTTCGCCGTGGCCCAGCCAGGCATCGATGCAGAGCGCCTGGTTGCCTGCGGCGTGAGCTTCGGCGGTTTCCTGGTACCGCGCGGCGTCAGTGGCGAACCGCGCATCGCCGCGCTGATCGCCGATCCAGGTCAGTACGACATCGGTGCCGGCATCAAAGCGATGCTGCCGGCCAAGCTGGCCGCTCTGCTCGACACCGACAGCAAGGAGGCCGATGCCGCCTTCCAGCCTATGCTCGCCGACATCGACAAGCAGTTGCTGTTCCTGCCGCGCATGGCCGCGCACGGCTGCACCTCGCTACGCGCCTACCTGCAGGATCTGATGCGCTACACCTCGGCCGAACAGGCCGGCAGCATCCACTGCCCCTCGCTGATCTGCGACAACGAGACCGACGCGGTCTCCACCGGTCAGGGCGCCAAGCTCGCCGCCGCCATCGGCAAGCCGGCCACTGCCGTGCGTTTTACCGTGGCCCAGGGCGCCGCCGGGCACTGCGAAGGCGTCGGCCGCGAGATCTTCGAGCAGGTCGCCTTCGACTGGCTCGACGCGACCCTGTCGCGAACCCCGCGATAACCCGGCCAAGGGCCGGTTTCGGCCGGATTCCGGGGGTGTCGCCGCATCTTTGCTTGACCTGGGTTGCCGCACGCGAAAGACTTCTTCCATCAGGGATGGCTAAGGCGCCGGGCCGCTTGGCGTGGCGTTTTGCCGGTATATTTTTCAATCCGAGCACGCGTCAACGAGAGCAAGAGGGAGGTCCCGCATGCCGACGGTTTCCATGACCGTAAACGGACAAGCAGTCAGCGGGGAAGTCGAAGACCGCACGCTGTTGGTGCAGTTCCTGCGCGAGCAGCTGCGTCTGACCGGTACCCATGTCGGGTGTGATACCAGCCAGTGCGGCGCCTGCGTGGTGCACGTCAACGGCGATTCCGTGAAGTCATGCACGCTGCTGGCGGCGCAGGCCGACGGCGCCGACGTGACCACGATCGAAGGCCTGGCCCAGGACGGCGAGCTGCACCCGATGCAGCAGGCGTTCATGGACAACCATGGCCTGCAGTGCGGCTTCTGCACCCCGGGCATGGTGATGAGCGCCATCGACCTGGTGCGCAAGAACCCGAGCCCGGACGAGCAGACGATCCGGCACAACCTCGAGGGCAACCTGTGCCGTTGCACCGGTTACCACAATATCGTCAAGGCGGTACAGCAGGCTGCTAAGGTGATGGGTTAAGCGGCACCGCCGCACCGCAGGCCGCCTGCGAACCGCAGATGAGCGGCCTGACGCACGAGCATAGGGAATTGGGAGGCTCAAGGCATGACCGCTGAGACCGGCATTGGCGCCGCCGTTACCCGCAAGGAAGACATGCGCTTCCTCACCGGGGCCGGCACCTACACCGACGATATCAACAGGCCCGGACAGGCCTACGCCTACTTCCTGCGTTCGCCGCATGCGCACGCCAGGATCAATGGCATCGACACCGCCGCCGCGGCCGGCATGGCCGGGGTGCGCGCGATCTTCACCCATGCCGACCTGGAGGCCGACGGCGTCGGCGGCGTGCCCTGCGGCTTCGGGGTGACCCAGGCCAATGGCGAGCCGCAGGTCGAGCCGGCCCACCCGGCGCTCGCCACCGGCAAGGTGCGCCACGTCGGCGACCCGGTCGCCATGGTCATCGCCGACAGCCTCGGCCAGGCCAAGGACGCGGCCGAGGCGATCAACGTCGACTACGAGGTGCTGCAGGCCGTGGCCTCGACCGCCGATGCCGAGACCGCCGGCATCGCCGTGCACGACGAGGCGCCGGACAACACCTGCTTCCGCTGGGAGCTGGGCGACAAGGCCGCCACCGACGCGGCGATCGACGGGGCCGCCCACGTGACCAAGCTCGAGCTGGTCAACAACCGCCTGGTCGCCAACGCCATGGAGCCACGCGCGGCGGTGGCCGAATACGAGCGTGCCACCGATCAGTACACGCTTTACACCACCAGCCAGAACCCGCACGTGATCCGCCTGCTGATGGGCGCCTTCGTGCTGCAGATCCCCGAGCACAAGCTGCGCGTCGTCGCTCCCGACGTGGGCGGCGGTTTCGGCTCCAAGATCTTCCACTACGCCGAAGAGGCGCTGGTGACCTGGGCCGCGCGCAAGGTCGGCCAGGCGGTGAAGTGGACGGCCGAACGGTCGGAGAGCTTCCTCACCGACGCGCATGGCCGCGACCACGTCACCGTGGCCGAGCTCGGCCTCGATGCCGACGGCAACTTCGTCGGCCTGCGGGTGCAGACCCATGCCAACCTTGGCGCATATCTGTCGACCTTCGGGCCGATGGTGCCGAGCTGGCTCTATGCCACCCTGTTCGCCGGCCAGTACCAGACCCCGGCGATCCACGCCGCCGTCACCGCGGTGTTCACCAACACCGTGCCGGTCGACGCCTACCGTGGCGCCGGCCGCCCCGAGGCCAGCTTCCTGATCGAACGGATCGTCGAGGTGGCGGCGCGCGAGACCGGTCGTGACCCGGCCGACCTGCGGCGGCAGAACTTCATCAAGCCCGATCAGTTCCCCTACACCACCCCGGTGGTGATGCAGTACGACAGCGGCGACTACGACGCGGCGTTGTCCAAGGCGATGGAGCTGATCGACTATGCGGGCTTCGCCGGCCGCAAGGCAGAGTCGGCCAGCCGCGGCAAGCTGCGCGGTATCGGTTTCTCCGCCTATATCGAAGCCTGCGGCGTGGCACCGTCCAACGTCGCCGGCGCCATCGGCGCCCGCGCCGGTCTGTACGAGGCGGGCACGATCCGCTTCAACCCGACCGGCTCGGTCACCGTGCTGACCGGCACCCACAGCCATGGCCAGGGGCATGAGACCACCTTCAGCCAGCTGGTCAGCGACAAGCTGGGCGTGCCCTACGAGCAGGTGGAGGTGGTACACGGCGATACCGACCGCATCCCCTTCGGCATGGGCACCTACGGCTCGCGCAGCCTGCCGGTGGGCGGCTCGGCATTGGTCAAGGCGATGGACAAGATCGTCGACAAGGGCAAGAAGATCGCTGCCCACCTGATGGAGGCCGCGGTCGACGACGTCGAATTCGCCGGCGGCAGCTTCTCCGTGGCCGGCACCGACAAGTCGGTGTCGATCCAGGAGGTCGCCTTTGCCGCCTACGTCCCGCACAACTACCCGCTCGAAGAGCTGGAGCCGGGGCTGGAGGAGACGGCCTACTACGACCCGCTGAACTTCACCTTCCCTGCCGGTACCCACATCGCCGAGGTCGAGGTCGACCCCGACACCGGCGTGGTGGAGATCGTCGACTGGGCCGCGGTGGACGACTTCGGCAACGTGGTCAACCCGATGATCGTCGAGGGTCAGGTGCACGGCGGCATCGCCCAGGGCGTCGGCCAGGCACTGCTCGAGAACTGCGTCTATGACGCCGAGTCGGGCCAGCTCGTCTCCGGCTCCTACATGGACTACTGCATGCCGCGGGCGGATGATCTGCCGAGCTATAAGGTCGAGACCACCAACACGCCGTGTCAGACCAACCCGCTCGGCGTCAAGGGTTGTGGCGAAGCGGGCGCGATCGCCTCGCCGCCGGCCCTGATCAACGCCATCACCGACGCGCTGGGTATCCCGCACATGGACATGCCGGCGACGCCGGAGAAGGTCTGGCGGGCGGCCCAGGCGGGTCGGGCCCAGGCAGCCGAATAGCGAACAGGAAGGCGACGCAGAGATGTACAACTTCAACTATCACCGCCCCGCCAGCCTGGACGAGGCGGCCAATCTCCTGAACCAGGCCGAGGACGGCACGGTCATGGCCGGTGGCCAGACCCTGCTGCCGACCCTGAAGCAGCGCCTCGCGCAGCCCAGCGATGTCATCGACCTGTCGGGCATCGCCGATCTCCGCGGCATCAGCGTGTCCGGCAGTGCCGTCGTCGTCGGCGCGCTGACCCGGCATGCCGAGGTCGCCGGCTCCAGCGAGGTGCAGAGCCAGATCCCGGCCCTCGCGGCCCTGGCCAGCGGCATCGGCGATCCGCAGGTGCGCAACATGGGCACCATCGGCGGCTCCATCGCCAACAATGACCCGGCGGCCGACTACCCGGCCGCGGTCGTTGCGCTGGGCGCCACGGTGACCACCAGCCAGCGCGAGATTGCCGGCGATGACTTCTTCACCGGCATGTTCGAAACGGCGCTGAACGAGGGCGAGATCGTCCGCAGCGTCAGCTTCCCGGTGGTCGAGAAGGCCGGCTATGCCAAGTTCCCCAACCCGGCGTCGCGCTACGCCATGGTCGGGGTCATGGTTGCCAAGGGCGCCGGCGGCGTTCGCGTCGCGGTTACCGGCGCCGGTCCCTGCGTATTCCGGGTCGCCGCCATGGAAGAGGCGCTGGCCGGCAACTGGTCGCCGGACGCGGTTGCCGGAGTATCGGTCTCGGCCGAAGGCCTCAACGGTGATATCCACGGCAGCGCCGAATACCGGGCCCACCTGGTCACGGTGATGGCCAAGCGGGCCGTGGAGGCGGCCGGCTGACTTGATTTCACCGGTTCTACGTCCTACGACTTCGGACTGCGGGGAGGCTTGCCTCCCCGCTTTCCTTTTCCGCCCCCGGCCACAGTGAAGTGAACCCCACTGGCATGTCCAAACCGCTGCCCGCAACGCCCCTGCCCGGCGATATCGACCAGACCCTGGAGCTGCTGTCCCGGGGCAACTACATCGCCGATCGCAGTCTGGCGACCACCCTGTTCCTGGCCCTGCGCATGGGCCGGCCGCTGTTCCTCGAGGGCGAGGCCGGCGTCGGCAAGACCGAGATCGCCAAGGTGCTGTCCGAGACGCTGGCCCGGCCGCTGGTCCGTCTGCAGTGCTATGAGGGCCTCGACGTTGCCTCGGCGGTCTACGAGTGGAACTACTCCCGGCAGATGATCGAGATCCGCCTGGCCGAGGCCGCCGGCGAGGTCGACCGCTCGTCCCTGGGCGAAGACATCTTCCGCGAGGAGTTCCTGATCAAGCGGCCGCTGCTGCAGGCGCTGGAGGGCGACGGCAGCGCCCCGGTGCTGCTGATCGACGAGCTCGACCGCACCGACGAGCCGTTCGAGGCCTACCTGCTCGAGGTCCTGTCGGACTTCCAGATCACCATCCCCGAGATCGGCACTATCAAGGCGGCCGACCCGCCAATCGTCATCCTGACCTCGAACCGCACCCGCGAGATCCACGACGCGCTCAAGCGGCGCTGCCTCTATCACTGGGTCGACTACCCGGACGCGGAACGCGAGCTGGCGATCCTGCATGCCAAGGTGCCGGGCTGCGCCGAGGGCCTGAGCCGCGAGGTCGTCGGCTTCGTCCAGGCCCTGCGCAAACGCGATCTGTTCAAGCTGCCGGGCATCGCCGAGACCCTCGACTGGGCCTCGGCCCTGACCCAGCTCGACCGCATCGTCCTGGACCAGGACGTCGTCGACAACACCCTGGGCGTGCTGTTGAAGTACCAGGACGATATCCAGCAGATCCAGGGCAGCGAGGCGGCGCAGATCCTGGACGAGGTCAAGCGGGAGCTCACCGCCGCGGTGCCATGAGCGACATCCTGGCGCAACTGCCCGACCCCGAAGGCCCGGACCAGGGCGGGCGCCTGGCCGAGAACATCATGCATTTTGCCCGGGTGCTGCGCGCCGCCGGGTTGCCGGTCGGTCCCGGCAAGGTGATCGAGGCGGTGCGCGCGGTCCAGACGGCCGGCGTGCGGCGGCGCGACGACTTCTACTGGACGCTGTTCTCCGTCTTCGTCAACCGTCACGACCAGCGCGAGATCTTCGATCAGGCGTTCCATATCTTCTGGCGCAACCCGCAGTTCCTGGAACGGATGATGTCGATCCTGCTGCCGCAGCTGCAGGTCGAGGGCGAGGACGCGGAACAGGCCGAGGCCATGAGCCGGCGGATCGCCGAGGCGATGCAGGGAGAGCAGGATCCCGACGCCGAGCAGGGCGAGGACGAGATCGAGTTCGACGCCGCCTTCACCTACTCGAACCGCGAGGTCCTGCAGGAGATGGACTTCGAGCAGATGAGCGCCGAGGAGATCGCCCAGGCCCGCGCCATCATCGCCCGCATGCGCCTGCCGATCATGCAGGTCCCGACCCGGCGCCTGCGGCCGGACCCGCACGGCCGCCGTGTCGATATGCGCGCCACCCTGCGGGCCGCCCTGCGCAGCGGCCACGACATACCCCTGAAGCGGCGTTCGCGCCGCCGCCGGCATCCGCCGTTGACCATGCTGTGCGATATCTCGGGCTCCATGAGCCGTTACAGCCGCATGTTCCTCCACTTCATGCACGCGATCACCAACGACCGCGATCGCGTCCATACCTTCGTCTTCGGCACCCGGCTCACCAACATCACCCGCTATCTGCGCCAGCGCGACATCGACCTGGCGCTCGGCGCCGTCGCCGATTCTGTCCAGGACTGGTCGGGTGGTACCCGCATTGGCCATTGCCTGAAGGACTTCAACGTCAACTGGTCGCGCCGGGTGCTTGGCCAGGGCGCGGTCGTGGTGATGATCTCGGACGGCCTGGACCGTGATGCTGGCGAAGGCTTGACGGCGGAGATGGAGCGCCTGCACAAGTCCTGCCGGCGGCTGATCTGGCTCAACCCGCTCTTGCGCTACGAGGGTTTCCAGCCCAAATCCAGGGGGGTCCGGGCGATGCTGCCGCATGTGGACGATTTCCGCACGGTGCATAACCTGAACAGCCTTGCCGACCTGGCCGAGGCGCTGGGCCGGGAACAGCCACGGCGCGAGGAAGGCCGCAGCGCGATGACGGAGGCAGCCTGAGATGACGGACATGGTCGATCACGAACAGGTGCTCGAACAGGCCGCGGCATGGAAGGCCGCCGGCAAGGGCGTGGCACTGGCCACGGTGGTGGCGACCTGGGGGTCCTCTCCCCGCCCGGTCGGCAGCCAGTTGGTGGTGGCCGACGACGGTGCCTTCGTCGGCTCGGTCTCCGGCGGCTGCATCGAGGGCGCGGTGGTGACAGAGGCCCGCCAGGTGATCGCTGAGGGTGGCACCCGGCTGATCGACTATGGCGTCTCCGACGAGACCGCGTGGCAGGTCGGCCTGGCCTGCGGCGGCAAATGCGAAGTCTTCATCGAGCGCGTCGACTGAGGTCGGAGCCATGCAGAGCAAGACCCTGGAACAGTTGCTGGCCGACCGCGCCGCCAAGCGGATGGTGGTGCTGGCAACCGACCTGGACAGCGGTGCGGAACAGCTGCTCTACCCGTTCGAGGACAGTGCCGAGGACGAGCTGACACAGGCCGCGCGTGCGGCAGCACGGGCCGACAAGAGCGGCATCGCCGAGCTCGCCGGCGGCAGCCGCCGTTTCCTGCACGTGTTCAACCCGCCGCTCAGGATGCTCATCGTCGGTGCCGTGCATATCGCCCAGCCGCTGTCGCGGATCGCGCTGCTGGCCGGCTATGACGTCGCCATCGTCGATCCGCGCGAGGGTTTCGCCAGCGCCGATCGTTTCCCCGGCATCACCATGATCGACGAGTGGCCGGACGACGCCATGACCGCGTTCGACCCCGACCGCCGCACGGCCATCGTTACCCTGACCCACGATCCAAAGCTCGACGACCCCGCGCTGTTCCAGGCCCTGCGCTCGGATGCCTTCTACATCGGTGCCCTGGGCTCGACCCGCACCCATGCCCGGCGGCTGGAGCGGCTGACGGCGGAGGGCTTCGGCGAGCCCGACTTTGCCCGTATCCATGGCCCCATCGGCCTCGACATCGGGGCCAAGTCGCCGGCCGAGATCGCTGTTTCCATCATCGCGGAGGTGACCCAGGTGCTGCGGCGCGGACCGCGCCGCGCGGAACTGGCGGCATGATCTTTGCTGACACCGCCGTCGAGCAGGCCGAGGGCGCCATCCTGGTGCACTCCGTCGCCCTGCCCGACGGCAAGATGAAGAAGGGCCGGCAACTTTCGGCCGGCGACATCGAGCGCCTGCGCGCCGCCGGGATCGCCAGTGTCACGGTGGTGCGCCTCGAAGCCGACGACGTCGCCGAGGACGAAGCTGCGACCGCGATCGCCCAGGCTTGCCGTGGCGAGGGCGTGGAGCGCCAGGCCGCCTTCACCGGCCGCTGCAACCTGTTCGCCGAGGCCCGCGGCGTGGCGGTGATCGACCGGTCCCGGGTCGACGCCCTCAATGCCCTCGACGAGGCCGTGACCATCGCCACCGTGCCGCCCTACGAGGTGGTCGAGCCCGGGCAGATGCTGGCCACCGTGAAGATCATTCCCTTTGCCGCGCCGGCGGCGGCGGTGGCGGCGGCCGAGAAGATCGCCGGCGACGGCGGCCCGCTGGTCGCCGTGGCGCCGTTTCGTCCGCGCCAGGCCGGTCTGGTGATGACCCGGTTGCCGGATACTCGCGACCGGGTGCTCGACAAGACCGTGCAGGTGCTGTCGGACCGCCTCGCCCGCTATGGCAGCAGCGTCGCGCAGGAGGACCGTTGCGCGCACGAGGCCGGGGAGATCGCCGCGGCCATCGAAGCGCAATGCGCCGCCGGCTGCAGCCCGGTGCTGTTGTTCGGCGCCTCGGCGATCACCGACCGGCGTGATGTGATCCCGGCCGGGATCGAGCAGGCCGGCGGCGTGGTCGAGCATTTCGGCATGCCGGTCGATCCAGGCAATCTGCTGTTGCTGGGCCGGCGTGGTGATGTGCCGGTCATCGGTCTACCGGGCTGTGCCCGCTCGCCCAAGCTGAACGGCTTCGACTGGGTGCTCGAGCGCCTGGTCGCCGGGCTCATCGTGCATCCCGATGACATCACCCGCATGGGTGCCGGTGGGCTGCTGAAAGAGATCGCCAGCCGGCCGCAGCCGCGCGGGCGAGAGAATGGCGCCGAGCCCGTGGCCCCGCGTGCGCCGAGGATTGCCGCTCTGGTCCTAGCCGCCGGGCAGTCGCGCCGCATGGGTGCCGACAACAAGCTGCTGGCGGATCTGGGTGGCCAGCCTATGTTGCGCCGCGCGGTCGAGGCCGCGGTGGCGTCGCAGGCGTCTCCGGTGCTGGTGGTGACCGGGCATGAGGCGGGCGCCGTCGCCCGGGTGCTCGACGGCCTCGATGTCGGCGTGGTGCACAACCCGGCCTTTGCCGAAGGCCTCAGCGCTTCGCTGCGGGCGGGCATCGCCGCCCTGCCCGCAGACGCCGACGGTGCGCTGGTCATGCTGGGCGACATGCCGCGGATCGGTGCCGGCCACCTCGACCGGCTGATTGCGGCCTTCAACCCGGTCGAAGGCCGGGCGATCTGCGTGCCGGTGTTCCGCGGCAAGCGTGGCAACCCGGTGCTGTTCGCCCGCAGCCTGTTCGAAGACATGCGCACCCTGGCCGGCGATGTCGGTGCCCGCCATCTGATCGGCCAGCACGAAGACCTGGTCGCCGAGGTGCCGTTGGACGACGACGCCATCTTCGTCGATGTCGACACGCCCAAGGCGCTGTCGGCAGAACGCGGGATCGGTTGAGCGGGCTTTCGGTTACTCGCTCGCGGGCGTCCGTGCCGTGACCGGTGCGCTGGCGAAGTCGAACTGCACCCGACAGCGCTGACCGCCCGGCAGATGATTGCCCGGATTGGTCAGCTTCAGGCGCACGCCGAAGGTCCCGCTGGCCGGATCGAAGACCCGATCGACCACATCGACCGTAGCCTGGTGGGTCCCGCCGATCGGTTCGGCCGGCGCGACCGTGGCGGTGTCGCCGACGGCGACCTGTGGGTACCGTTTCACCGGCAGGTAGACCTCGACATGCAGCGGATCGAGCTTGGCCAGGGTCGCGATATGAGCGTCCTGGTGCACGAACTCGCCCGGGGACAGGCTGCGCTCGACGACAACGCCATCGATCGGGCTGCGCACGGTGCGCTGAGCGAGCACTGCTTGTGATCGCGCCAGTTCCAGTTCCGCCAACCGGTGTTCCGTTCGTTCCTCAGCCAACTGCCGTTCTGAGACTTTCAGGTCGGCGGCGGTTTCGTCATAGCGGTCCTTGGGGATGTTCTGCTTGCTCAGCAGCTTGTCGGCCCGTTCCATCCGCTTGCGGTTGAAGTCGACCCTTGCCCGCTGCGCCTCGATCCGGGCGACGCTGGCGGCACGCTGTCGGTTGAGTGCGACCGTTGCTTGTTCCACGGTCGATTCCAGCCGGGCCACCACTTGGCCGCTTTCGACGACGTCACCTCGCGTGACCAGGACCTCTGCGAGAGTCCCGCTGACCGGGCTGGCAAGCTCGATCGTGATTGCCGGATCGATCACGCAGTCGAAGCTCTCGGCCTGGGCGGCTGGCATCGCCAGCAGGCCAGCCGCCGTCGCCGCCGCGGTCCGCACCCAGCGTGTGCGGCTATTCGGGTTGGCCGGTGAACGCAAGTACATCTCCCGTCACTTCATCGCTCTTCAACAGATCGCGCCGCATCCGACCGTGCAAAGCCTCCAACCGCTTCTGGGCGTAGCGTAAGACCGTTCGTCGTATCCATGCTCCGGCTAACGGCTCGACCATGACAGCAGCACGGCGCAGCAACGGTGATGGCAGTGCGTCGATGACGGCATCGTCGAGCGACAGCACCGCCTGGAACATGCCGGGCTGGCCCTGCCGGGCACAGCGGCCGGCCAGTTGTCGGTCGATCCGGCTCGCCTCGTGGCGCTCGGACATGATCACATGCAGACCACCAAGATCGGTGGCGGCCGGATCGACTTTGATGTCCGTGCCGCGCCCGGCCATGTTGGTGGCAACCGTGATGCGTCCCGGCTTGCCGCCGTCGGCGACGATCGCGGCCTCTTCGGCGTCTTGTGCCGCGTTGAGGACCCGATGCGGCAGATTGGCGGCCGAAAGGCGCGCGCTGGCGTATTCGGATTCTGCAACCGTGCGGGTGCCGAGCAGGACGGGCGCGCCGCGCCGGTGCAATGCGTCGATCTGCGCGACGATGGCCGTCCATTTCTCCTCCCTGGTCCTGAACACCTGCTCCTGTGGCACCAGACGGCGGTTGGGTCGGTGGGTCGGGATGCGGACCACCGGCAAGTCATAGACGAACAACAGCTCACGGATGATTTCGGCTGCCGTACCAGTCATGCCCGACAGCCGCCGGTAGCGTCGGAAGAACCGTTGATAGGTCATCCTTGCGAGCGTCACGCGCGGGTCTGACAGCGGGCAGCCTTCCTTCAGTTCGATGATCTGATGCAGGCCCTGGCTCCAGAACCGGTCCTCCATTACCCGTCCGGTGTATTCGTCGATGATCTGCACTTTGTCGTCGCGCACCAGGTAGTGCTCGTCCCGGTGAAACAGGTAGAGCGCGGTCAGTGCCTTGTTCGCCAGCTCCTCGCGCAGGACCCGGCTTGTCCACGGGCCGCCCAGCACGTCGGCATGCTCGGCAACGCGCTGTTTGCCTGCCGGCGTGAGGCTGATCCGGCGCTCCTCCAGTTCGAGCCGGAAATGCTCATCAACCGTTAGCGCCTGGCCGAGCTCGAAGGCCTGTTCATACATCGCACGGTCTGCCTCGGCCGAGGCCTGGCCCGAGATGATCAGTGGCGTGCGCGCCTCATCGACGAAGACGCTGTCGGCCTCGTCGACGATGGCAAAGGTCAGCCCTTGCAGGACCGGCTGATCGGCGCTGTCGCTACCATGGAAGCCACGCACCTTGCGTCGCAGGTTGCCGCCGCTGCCGGCGAGGAGAATCCGGTCCTTGAGGTAGTCGAAGGCCAGCTCCTTGTTGGTGCAATAGGTCACGTCGCTGGCATAGGCCTGCCTGCGGTCGGACCGTTCCATGCCCTGGATTACCAGGCCCACGCGCAAGCCAAAGAAGGCGTAAAGCGGTCCGAGGTCTCCGGCATCCCGTTTGGCCAGATAGTCGTTCACGGTGACGACATGCACCGGTTCGCCCGCGAGCGCCGACGTGATCGCCGCCAAGGTCGCCGTCAGGGTCTTGCCTTCGCCGGTCTCCATCTCCGCCACCGTGCCGCACAGCAAGGCATAGCCACCGATCAGCTGCACGTCATGGTGACGCATGCCGAGCAGACGACCCGAAGCTTCCCGGACCAACGCGAAGATCTCACCAACGTCCGAGCGTTCGAAGTCCTGGCTGCACCGAAGCCGACGCCCGGCCTCGATCGCACGTTGGCGCAAGGCGTCTTCGTCGAGCTCATCCAGGCCGACAGCGGCGGCGTCGACAGCCGACACGATCCGGCCCAAGGCGCGCCCGCGGAGGCCGCTCAGTCGGGCGCCCAATGCCGCACCGATGCCGCGCGCGATGCGATCGAGTGTCCCGTCACGCTGACGTGTGCGCTCGGGATACAGCAGCGGGCGTGGCCGACTGTGGCCGTTCGCCGCCAGCGACGCGTCAGACACTGAACTGCCTCAGGAAGAGCTGGCGCAGATTGCGTGCCAGGCGGAAGCCCAGCGGTTCCAATCCGTGGTCGAAGCGGACATAGACCCTTCCGCCGATGGTCCGGTTGGCAAACGCGACGGGCACCGCCAGGTCGAACTGAAACAACGTTTCCAGCGCCAGTGGCGCGTCGCTACTTTGTGGGTCGAGGGCAAACCGGCCGCCGCCTTCAGTGGACAACGCCGGACTCGGCAATTCGTTCGCCCCCGTTGGCACTTCTCGCATGATGCTCGCCTCGATCGGTGTCTCGGTTTGCTCGACAAACCGCACTTCGACCTTGCGCGTGCGGCGGCGCACCAGATCGACATCCGATTGCGGCACCACGACCCGCACCACCGGATCGCCGTCCCCGACGACATAGCCGAGCACGTCGCCCTGGCTGACGAAGCGGCCGGGCAGGTCGGCGCTTGCGAGGGCGATGAACCGGCCGTCGCCCTGGGCGCGGATCTGCAGCGCCGCAAGGCGTTGACTGCTGTCGGCGATGGCGCCGCGGATGTGGGCGATCTGTTCGCCGAGGATGTTGGCCTGCACCCGATCGGCGAAACGCACGGCTTCGTAGCGCAGGCGAAGTTCGCGGAGTTGTGCCTCGAGTACGGCGATGCGGGCTGCCAGCGCCGGGTCTTCCAGCCCAAACAAAGCCTCGCCTTGCGTCACCGCGACGTCGCTGTCCGCCAGCACCGACACCACGAAGCCGGCCGTCTGTGCCCGCACCGAGGCCCGGTCCGGCAGCCATACGACGCCTTCGGCCAAGGTGCCGTACGGCAACGGCAGCACGAAGAAAAAGGCCAACACCGCTGCCACCACCGCCCCCATGACGGCTGTGGCGCGCCGGCGGTGACGGTTCAGTTTGGGGCTTTGCAGCAGGAACTTCAGGCCTTTGATGACCGGGAACAGAAGCATGTTGGCGACCGCCCAGATCGCCAGGGCGACGCCGATCATGAACAGCGAGGTGCCGACGAACACGGCAATGCTCATCATGATGACGAAACGGTAGAAGAATGACGCTACGGCGTAGAACAGCAGCCAGCCGCGTTCGCTCTCCGCGGTCACCGGCGACGCGGTGTCCTCTAGGCCGAAGCCATAGCGCTGCAACAGATAGAACACGTACTTGTTGGCCCGCGTCCCCAGGTTGGGAACCTCGATCAGGTCCGTGAACACGTAGTAGCCGTCGAACCGGAGTAGCGGGTTGCCGTTGAACAACAAGGTCGAGATGCCGCCGATCAGCATGACGTTGAAAGCCACGGCGCGGACCAGGCCGGGCTCGACAGTGACCCAGACGACGGCGGCAATTGCCGCCACCGCGGCTTCAACCATGATTCCGGCACCGCCGACGACGGCACGGCGCCACTTGCTCTGAAAAGCCGAGGAGGCCGAGGCGTCCACGTAGGGCACGGGGATCAGCACCAGCAGCATCAGGCCCATTTCGTGCACTTCGCCACCCCAGACCTTGGTGGCGTAGGCATGGCCCAGTTCGTGGACCGCCTTCACAAGCGGATAGACCAGCAGCAGGATCGCCAGGTTGCCGACGGTCAGCACCCCGTCGCTGAGGTTCGCCGTCAGCTCAGTCCAATTGACCCCGACAATGATCAGGCCGGCGGCAATGAGCGCACCCCAGAGCAACAAGCCCCAGATCGTGAACAGCGGCCGGACCAGGCTGACGCTGTGGTCAAGGAACCGGTTCGGGTCGAGCAAAGGAAAGCGCACGGCCAGCGGATTGCGGACCTTCATCAGCAGGTTGCGTTGTTTTTGGCGGCGCGCTCGGTGACTCAGTTCGCGCATGTCGGGCGGCACTTCGCCGAGCAGCAGGTCAGCGGCGTGGAGTTGACCGAGGAGTTGAATGGTCTCGTCCTGGGTCGGTTGATCGACCTCGTCCGGCAATCGGCTGCCGACCTGCTCCCAGATCTCCCGCACTGTGCGCCGCCCGTCCATCAGGCAAAGGATGTGGTGCGCTGCCGGCGACAGGCGGTGAAAGCGGCCGCTTTGCGAATCCTGAAGCACATACCAGACCTGCTTGCGGAACTGTTGTCGGTGCAAGCGGGCATGCGGACGTAGCCGCGGCTTCAGGTCGGCGACGCGGTACCAGGACTGGCTGAACAGCGACTGGCTCATTGCCGCGCCTCTGCTGTCAGCCGAACCAGCGCCATGCGGTCACGCGCAGCCAGTCCATCAACGTCCGGCTCCAGATCCAGACAAGTCGCCGTTCGCCGACGTCGACTTTGCCGATCCCCTCCATCCCGGGGCGCAGCTGTGGTTCGACCGACTGCAAAGCGGCCTCGACCTTGAACATGTTGCGGCCGTCTTGGGCGCTGGCAACGGGGGTGATCTTTTCCACCGTGATCGGAAACGTCTCGTTGGGGAGCGATGCCACCAGCAGATCACCGTCCTGGCCGATGGTGATGTGGCTGATCTGGCTTTCGTCGACCTGAAGGATGACCCGGTAAGCGGCGAGCGGGGCGACTTCGAACAACACTTCGCCACGTTCTACGGCGGCGCCGATCGACTGGCTCAGGTCGCCGCTGACCACCAAACCATCAAATGGCGCATAGAGCTTGGCCCGACCGAGCTGCTCGTCGATCAGATGCATTTGTGCTTCGGCCTGGTCGATCTGTGCTTTGATGATCTTGCGGTCGGCCCGGCTGCGTTCGCCTAGGGCACGGTCGTACTCGTAGAGCCGCTGCTGCCGCTCCGTCACCCAGCGCAACCGCTCTAGCGCCAGTTCACGGTCGTCGAGGGCGGCCAGGACAGTCCCTTCGGTGACGGCGTCGCCGGCCCGCACCGGCGCTTCTTTCACAAAGCCGGCGAAGGGCGCCACGAGGGCTCTTTGTACTTTGCCTTCTATGCGTGCGTCCGCTATGACCCGATAGCTGCCTTCGGCGAAGTAGCAGAACAGCACTGCCGCCGCCGCCGTGAGTGCCACTAGCTTGCGGGTGAAATGGCCGGGGCCGAGCAATCGACGGAGTTGGGTCAGGAACACATCGCCGGCCTTGACGACGAGCCAGCGGTCGTTGTCGCGCTTCTCCGCCAGCACCGGCGCCAGCGTCGCGGCAACGAAGTCCAACATGGCAACGGTGTCCGGATCGAAGGTTCGGTCCTTGGCGCGCTCGAACGTGAACGCGCCGATGAACTGGTCGCGCACGAACAGCGGTGTCGTCAGGACGTTGCGGGCGTTGTGGGCATGCGCCAGTTCCGCGTGTGCGCGGGTAATCAGGGGATCGTCAGGCGGCGCGGGATGGATGATGATCGCGCGTTGGTCGATCGCTTCGTCCATCGCTTCACCCAGCATCGCGACCAGGTTCATCCGCTTGCCGAACTCGGCGCTATGGGAGATCGCCGCCACGCGGGAGTGGCCACGCCTGACGAAGCCGACGCTCACCCGATCGCACTGCGTGGCGAGGGCGATTTCCGTTGTCGCTGCACGACAGGCGGCAGCGAAGCCCTCCTCCTCCAGCGCCGCCGCCAGCATGTCCTGGGCGGTCGTTACCCGCTGGAGCGAGCGTCTTGCCCTGCCTTCGGCACGCTGCCGCAAGCGTTCCCGGATCCAGGCGGTGCCCCACTGCAGCTGCCGCATTGCCGTGCGGATCTCGCTGCCGCGGACCGCCGACAGCTCGATGGCGACGACGCTCTCGACGGTGCCGTCCAAAACGATCGGAAACGCAAGGGATGCGTCTGCCACTGCATCGCTGTCGTTCTGTACCGCTTCCGGGCGCTGCACAATGCCACGGCGCTGCTCCGCCGCCATGGCGATCGCAGAGGTCAGCGCCGTCGTCGGCGGGACGCCGTCGGGCCAGGCGGCAGCGAGTTGCCGGCTGCCGTTCTCTTCCGTGACCACGACGGCGCCGCGGCTCACCGTCGGCAGCAAGCCGATCTGCAGCGCGAGGTAAGCAGCCGCAGCCTCCGGCAGGCTTTCTGCTTCCGCCAGCCGTTGCCACAGTGCCTGGTCGAGCATCGACACCCGGCCGCCATCTTGGCCCGGGCGGGCCGGGCGACGACCGGCATTGGCAACGGCATCTTGCGGCTTGGTGGCCATGGCTGTCGGCGCGCAACGACGGCGCCGCGCGTCACCGGATGTCTAGTGCGCGGCGCCGTTGCGCAAGCCTATTGGTTGCCCACTTTGAGCTCGCCGTAGCGCTGCTCGTACTCCTTGATCACGCCGCCGAGCGCGACCCACAGCCGTTTCGCTGCGTGCGGGCCCAGGATGACCCGGTCGGTCAACTCGACCTTGACGTGACGCTCGTTCGAGACGTTCCAGGTCTTGTTGGTACCGAAGAACAGGTCGACCTGCTCCAACGTGCTCTGGATATTGACCACGTTTGCGAAGTGCGTGGTCATGTTGCTGTCGTCCCAGACCACGGGGGATTGCGCCGCGTCCTGGACGGCCGCGCCACCTGCGCCGTTGCCGGCCGTCTCTTCGGTCTGCGTCGTAACGTCAGTCGTCTCTTCCGGCATGTCCCTGCCCCCTGTCGGTTGTGCGCCGTCTCTCGCTTGGCGCCGGACCATACGCGGGATCTCACCCGCTGGTGCATTGCTGCGCTGACCGCGTTCTCGCCGTCAGCGGCGATTGGGTTTGCGTACTGCGTTCTGCATTCTGCATTCTTAGTGGCGCCGAGTGACAGAGCGAAGAACATCACTCCTTGTGGCGCATGCGCCGCCATGAGCATTAGCAACAGGCGGCACTTTCTGCATCCAACTTAGTCGAAATCGTTTTCCCGGAGCAGACACCTCTTTGTTTGATTCTCGTCACTTACTTCCGTCACTTAACTTCCTGCGATTGATTCGTACTACCAAACCGCATCCAAGTTATGGTAGCGTTGGTCGCAACAAAAACAACAAAAAGCTTCGGTACACTTCAGGCTCAAACAGCCTGTATCCGGGCAACAAAGCGGTCGGGGCGCAGCCAGGACCCTGACGGCGAATCGGGGGGCGCCTCATGGCCATGACCCAGGAACGCAAGCGATCGTGTGCAGCACGACGCGGCGGTCGGCGGCTGCGCAATACGTTCCGACGGTGCTCACGCTGGCACGCAGGCCCTCCCAGAAGACCACGCGCGCGACGCGCGCCGATCGTGTTCGACCCGATGGAGCCACGCCTGTTGCTCAGCGCCGAGGCGTTGGGCATCGACCTCGCGTCGGTTCTGCCCGATCGTGAAGAGCACGACTTGCTGGTTCGCCTGGTCGAAGAAACCCGTGTCGTCGAACAGCAATCTGTCGCGGTGCAGCGGGTCGAGCTGCTCGACCGCAGCACCGGCGACACGGTGCTGGTCGGGGCCGACCTGAACACCTTCGACGAACTGAGGATCACCGGCACCGCCGCCGACGACCTGCTGACCATCGACACCAACAGCTTCGTGGGCGTCGATGCGCCGATCATCGCCTTCACCGGCGGCGACCAGGGCGGCGAGGACCGGCTGCTCGTGATGGGCGATACCGACCAGGTCTGGCGCCTCAGTGACGACGGCTCCGGCACGGTGCAGGGGCCGCTCGCGGTCGCATTCAGCGGCGTCGAGGGTTTCGTCGCCGGCGGCGGCTTCGACACGCTGCACGGCGACACCACGCATACGAGCTGGCTGATCGACGGCGACGGTTCCGGCCAAGTCTCGGGCTACAGTTTCGGCGCATTCGAGTCTCTCGTCGGCGCCGCAGACAACGAGGATACCTTCACGGTCAGCGCTGGCGGCCGCCTCGCCGGCACCGTAGATGGCGGCGATGGCGGGTTCGACACCCTGGTTGTCGACAGCGGTGCTACCGACCTGCTGACTTTCACCGCCACAGCGCCGGACGCCGGCACCGTCTCCTTTGGCGCCACTACGATCCGCTATGCCGGGCTTGAACCGGTGACCGCCACCGGGACGGCGACCGATGTCGTCTATGATCTCAGCGGCCTTGCCGACGCCAACAACAATGTCACGTTGACCGATACGGGCGGGGCCGACGGCATGCTGCTGCTGCGCAGCGATGACGGTGATTTCGAGAGCACCACCTTCGCCAATCCGCTGAACTCGCTGAAGATCATTCTCGGTCCGGGCGTCGACAACTTCGTGCTCGAGTCGCTTGATGCCGGGTTCGACGCCAGTCTGGAAGTTGACGCGGGACTGGACCGTTTCCTGACCGCGAACGACACCATCACCGTCAGCGGTAACATCAGCCTGCCGGGCGAAAACGTGACGTTGACGGCCGACACCATCAACGTCGATGCCGGGGTCAGCCTGTCGACGAGCGACGCCATCGGTGCGGCCGGCGATATCACCCTCAAGGGGCGGCAGATCACGGTTTCCGGCGGCGCCTCGCTGCTCGCGGAAGGCGCGACAACGTCGGGCACGATTTCGCTGACGGCGGAAGATATCTCCAAGCGGGTCTTCTCCTCGCCGATCGCTTTCGTGCACAAGCAGGCGACGGTCGACGTCTCGGGGGCAACCATCCGCGGCGGCGACATCAAGATGACCGCCGCGGCCGACGACAGTTCGGCCCTCGGCGACCTGCCAGTGTTTGCCAAGGGCTTCGTCGGCAACCTGGTCGGCCTGCTCAACCAGATCCCCGGCTCGGCGATCTCGGCCCTGCTGGGAATCGATCTGTCGGTCGTTCTGAGGGGGGCAGACTCCAAAGTGTCGCTCGACGACGCCACGATCGTCAGCTCCAAGTCGGTCGATATCGCCTCGACGTCGAAGCTGCTTTCCGATGCCATCGCGATCAGTGTCGGCCGGACGGGCACCAACATCTTTCAGTTTGCCGGGGGCTTCGCCGGTGCGTTCGGCAAGTCGGAGGCGCTGATCACCGGCAGCACCACGATCACGGCTGCCGACAACGTCTCGGTCAGCGCGAAAGGCGACACGACGGCCAAGACCACCGCGCGGGCGACGTCGAATCTGTTCGGCCAGGTGAACGAGGACGGCACGTCGATCGCGCTGGCGATCAGCAACAACGATCTGACGGCCCACGCCACGGTGGGGCGCGAGGCGGCCATCACCGCGACCAGCGGTAACGTGAACATCGTTGCCGACGGCAAGATGTCGACCGTAGCGAGTGCCAGTACGGTCGGCTTCGTTGACGGCAAGGCTGGTATCGGCGTCGGCCTCGATTTCGAGTTCGCTGACATCCAGGCCACCGTCGATGGCCAGATCACCGCCGGCGGCTCGGTCACGGGCGGCAGTGGCGACGGGACTTTCAATCCGCTCGATGCCGGCGTGATCGATCTCAATGCCAATACCATCAAGCTCGCCGGGCACGGCTTCAAGACCGGCCAACTGCTGACCTATGCGGCGCAGAACAAGACCCTTGGCGTGACCACGGACGGCACCCCGTCGGCGGCCTCGAGGACGGGGCGACCTATAGCGTCATCGTCGTCGACCAGGACCACATCCAGCTCGCCCAGGTGCCGCCGATCGATCTCGATGCCAGCGCGACCGACCCGGATGCCGAGCACACCCTCCAGGTTGCCGACGCGATCGACTTCGACCTGGGCGCGATCGACGATCTGGCGGATACCGTGCGCATCGCCGGCCACGAGTTCCAGACCGGCGACGTCGTGACCTACAGCGCCGGCGGCAACGCCGCCATCACCGGACTGGTCAGCGGCGCCACTTACCAGGTGGAAAAGGTCAGCGACCTGTTCTTCAAACTGCGCGATACCGTCACCGGCGACATCGTCGACATCGCGCAAGGCGCGGCGCTGGGCACGCACAGCTTTGCCGCGACAGGCACGGCAACGGCCGAGATCACGTTGGCCGTGCTCGACGCCGACAACGATGTGTTGATTGTCGCCAGCCACGGCCTGAGCGACGGGCTGACGGTCAACTACAATACACTCTCGACGCTGGACACCAGTGTCGTCGGCGGCCTGCAAAACGCGGTCGACTATACGGTCCAGCGCATCGATGCCAATTCGTTCCGCCTGCTCGACGCTCCGGGCGGCAGTGTCATCGATCTGACTGACCCGGCCACCGCGGCCGGGCATGCCTTGGCCTTCATCTCGGAAACCAAGCGCTTCAAGCCGGTGGATGTCGTCGACAACGACAACGAGTGGATCGAACTCACCAATCATGGCCTGCAGACCGGCGATGCGGTGATCTACGGTGTCGATCCGAACAAGACGACGACGCAGACGCTGCAGGCGGTCGATGCACAGACCGGCCAGACCTCGAACATTACCGTAACCATCGATGATCAGGAGATCGGCGGCCTCGAGAACGGGCGCGACTACTACGTGGTGGTGGTCGACGCCAACCGCTTTCGCCTGACCGAGGACCCGCTCGATGCCGCGCTGGCGGGACCCATCGACCTCACCAGCGTCGGCACCGGCAACAGCCACAGCCTGACGGATTCGCCGAGCACCGACGGCATCGGCGTACATGCCCGGCTCGAGTCCAGCCTCAGCGGCAGCGCATCGCCAAGCACCGGCGGCAAGTTCAGCCCGACGAAGTACAAGAGCGCGACCAGCAAGTCCGAGATCGCGCTGGCCAGCATCCTCGATCTGGCCGGCGTTCTTGGCAAGTTCTCCGGCGCGACCGACCAGAACGGCAACAAGCTCTCCAGCAGCGTCAATAACGACGGGCTTAGCGTAGCGGGCGGTGTCGCCGTCAACATCGCCGATCACCAAGTGCGGGCCGTTGTCGGCGGTGCGGCGACGTCGACCGACAAGGCCGAACTCGAAAGCGGCGGCGATGTCGCCGTCACCGCCAACATCAAGCAAAAGACGAAGATGAGCGCCACGGCCGGCGTGTCCAAGCCGGACTCGTCGAGCGGTTCGGCCGCGGCGGTGGCGGTCGGCGTCAGTGTTTACGGCAACAATGCCGAGGCGATCATCGCCGGCAACAGCCTGGTCGATGCCGCGCGCGACATCCGGATCGTCTCCGCCGTCACCTACCCCATCTTGACCAAGCCGGCCGACCTGGTCCTGGGTATTCCCGCCAGCATTGCCTCGGGCGGCATCTCCGGCGTGACCAAGCTGCTCAACAACTGGGTCGTCACCCGGGCCAGCTCGTCAGACAGCGATGCGGTCAGCTTCTCCGGTTCGATCGGCGTTACCGTCTATCTCGGCGCCGCCAAGGCCATCATCGGTTCCGGTGCGCAGATCAACCAGAAGGCCGATCTGCAGACGGTGGATCAGTCGGTCACGCTCGACGCCGACACCAAGATGGAAATCATCAGCTTGGCCGGCATGCCAAGCTTCAGCCTGAACGAAGGACCGCTCTACAAGAAGTTCAAAAAGGACGGCAAGGGATTCGTCGACCAGCTGCGCGGCGGCGGCATTATCGACATCTTCGGACGTGCCGGTGGCAAGGCGCTCGGCGGTGCGATCCTCGTCGAAGTGATTGAGAAAGACACCATCGCCCGCATCGAGGCCGGCGCAGATGTCCGCATCGGCGCCAACGGCAGCCTCAACATCGACGCGCTCGAGGACATCGTGCGCGTGTCGCTTGCCCAGTCCGGCAGCCTTACCTCCGAAGGCGGGGACCTTGCCGTCGCCGGCAGTGGCCTTGGCCTTCGCCAGCGCAGCGATGTGCAGGCAGGCATCGTCGTCGGTGCGTCTGGGGTCACATCGGTTCAGGGTGACGGCGCCATCAATATCTCGGCGCGGACGACCGGCACCAACGTCGGCATCGCCGGTGCCATCGCCGTTGGCGAAGGCAGCAGCACCGGGATCGGGGTATCGGCGGTCGTCAACGATGTGCTTCGCAACACCAGTGCCTTCATCGGTGCGGATCCGGACGGCGACCCGGACGTAACGCCAGCCGGACAGATCGACCTGGATGTTGGCGACGTGGCCGTCAACGCCACCACCGCGGGCGTTATCGTTGCCATCTCGGTTGCCGGCACCGGGAATACGGCCGGTGGCCTCGGCGATTCTCCGGACGATGCGGTGGACGGGATCAGCATCGCCAATCTGTTTGGCGAACCAACCCAGGGCAAGAGTGGGCTCGGCATCGCCGGTGGTGTCAGCGTCAACGTGATCAATGACAGCACGTTGGCCTATATCAATGCGCTGGGCACCGTCACCGTCGGCAAGCTCAGCTTGCAGGCGCTGAGCGACCCGATCATCGTTGTCATCACCGGCGGCGTCGCGCTGTCGTTCAACGGCGGCATCGACGATACGTCCGGTGCCACCTCGATCGCCGGCTCGTTCGGCCTCAACCAGGTCAACGCTACCACCCGCGCCGTGATCAAGGGTGCCACTGTCAGCGGCACCACGACGGATACCGCCAACGAGGATGAGATCCTCATTTCCGCCGAGCGCAGCGGCATCCTGGCGACATTGAATGCCGCGATCACCGTCGATACCACCTCTGACGGCCGAAACTTCTCGGGCTCTGTGTCGATCAACCGCCTGGTCGATACGACGGAGGCGCTGCTCGACAGCGCCACCATCGCCGATGGCATGGACCTTGGCCTGACGGCGTTGAACAAAGCGCAAATCATCGCCATTGGCGGCGCGGTCAGCGTGACCACCGGCAAGAGTGGTGTCGGCGGCTCGATTGCGATCAATCAGATTGCCAACACCACACGGGCCGCGGTGCTCGGCGGCGGTACCCGCTCGACCGTGAACCTGCAGGGCGGCCTGACCATCAAGGCCGAGAACGACAACGCCATCAGAGCCGTTTCCATAAGCGCTGGTGTCAGTGCCGGGGCCAGCGGCGAAACGGCTGGCGCCTTCACGATCGCGATCAACATCCTCTCCGTCGACCCGCTTATCCTCCCTGGTGCCAGCGGTACGACACCCCACGTGATCGAGGCGGCGATCAGCAATGCCGAGGTGACGACGCTCAAGGACATCCGCGTCGAAGCCAAGGACGACAGTGTCATTCAGGCAGTGGCCGGCGCCATCGGAGTCGGCACCGAGGCGAATGCGTTCGGCGCCGGTCTGGGTTGGAACCAGATCGTCAGCGACGTTCGCGCGCGGATCGCCGACAACGCCGATGTTCAGGCCATCGGCAGTGGTAGCGACGTCTTCGTCGATGCCATCTCCAGCGAAGACGACGTCTTCATCGACGGCAAGATCTCGTCGGCCGCCATCGGCGGCTCGGTCGGCGAGAACATTGCCGTCGGCGCCAGTGTCTCGATCAACGGCATTGCCATCAACCTGGATGCGGAGATCACCGGCGGCTCGACGGTAACGGCCGGCGGCGACGTCCGCGTCAAGGCCGAAGACACCTCGACCATTAAGAGCCTCACCGGCGGCGTTGCCATCGCCAAGGGCAGCGGCGGCACGGGCGTGGGCGCCGCCATTTCCGCCAACTTCATTGCCAACACGGTCGATGCGCGGATCGACAGCTCGACGGTCAACGGTAAATCCGTCGAGGTGCTGGCGAACGAAGACGCGACCATCGGTTCCATCACGCTTGGGCTCGCCGGTTCGAAGGACCTGGCCATTGCCGGCTCGCTGTCGATCAACGTGATGAACAACAACACGACGGCGGCGATCGATGGCGCGTCGACGGTCGATGCCACCGACAACGTGCGTGTGAAGGCGGCCAGCGACATCGACAACATCACCATCGCCGGCGGCATCGCGATCAGCGGCCGGGCTGCTTTCGGTGGCTCGTTGACCCAGGTAACGATCGTCAATCGCACCAACGCCTATATCGACGCGCAGGCGACGGTGAAGGCCGGCGGCGCCGGCAGCGCCTTCACCGATGTCGTCGGCCGCAGCGGCCGCGGCGTCGCCATCGAGGCGGATTCCGATCTCGCGGCGACGATCATCGCCGTCGGCGGGGCGATCAGCGCCGAAGCCTCAGGCGCCGGATCGTTCAACGTCACGGTAATCGACGACCGGGCCAAGGCTTATGTCGAAGACGCTGCATCGGCGACGCCATCGACCGCCGGTATCACTTCATCCGAAGACGTGCATATCGTCGCCGACGGCAGCCTGACCCTGATCGGCATCGCCGGCGCGGTCGCCGGCGGCAACGTCGGCGTCGGCATTGGCGTCGATACAGGCTTTGTCACCCGGGTGACCGAAGCCTATGTCGGTCGCCATGGCCGGATCAGCGCTGACGGCGATGTCGTCATCGAGGCCAGGGGCGATGTCGATGTCGTTGCCATCAGCGGCGCCGTTGCCGGTGGCACCAGCGGCGCCGGCGTGGGCGTGACGATCGGCGTATCCGTGCTCGACCTGACGACCAGGGCCTTCATCGGCGAAGACGCCATCGTTTTTACCCAGGGCAACGTTGTCGTCTCGGCCGAAGACGCCACCAACCTTGCCCAGGTCTCGGGCAGCGTCGGCGTCGGCAGTGGCGCCGGTGTCGGTATCCCGGCGGCGATCAACCGCGTGACAAAGAACACCGAAGCCTATGTCGCCTCCGGTGCCGACGTTACCGGGCTGGCCAACAGGGACGGTGTCGTTGCCAACACCGGCGCTTTCGGCCAGGCCCTGGCCTTCGACGGTGCCGATGTCTCCGGCAACACCATCACCATCGTCGACCACGGCCTGGCGACGGGCGACGAGGTTCTCTACACCGCGGACAGCAACCTCAATCAGCTGAGCAGCGGCACCCGCTACTTCGTCATCCGTGACGGCAACGACCAGATCCGGCTGGCCGCGAGTGAAGCGAATGCGAATGCCGGCATTGCCATCAACCTGTCGCGCGGCACGCTGGGCGCGGCCGACAAGCAGCTGTTGCGCGAGATCGACAAAGAGACCGAGGGGGCGACCAAGGACTTCGCCACCAGTGCGCTCGGCGCCGGCAGCCAGATCGGCATCGCCGACCATGGTTTCGTCACCGGCCAGGAGGTCGTCTATACGGCCGAGACGTCGCCCCTTGGCGGGCTGACGAACGGTAAGCGCTACTACGTCATCCGGGTCAGTGACGACGTCATCAAGCTCGCCGACAGCGAGCAGAACGCCCTGAACGGCAACGCGCTGGCTTTGTCCGGCGCCGGCCTGGCCGCCGACGACTCGCATGTCCTGCAGTCGCTGCAAAGCACCGGCATACCGAGCATCGACACCGAAGGCTTCGACGACCCCGGCCTGTTCGCCGACAGCGACAACCGGGCGCTGAAGGCGTCGCAGAAAGGCGTGATCGTCGTCGCCGTCAGCCTGAACGAGATGGCGACGGCCGGGGTCGGGGTCGCCATCGGCGGTTCCGGTGCGGTATCGGTCGCCGGCAGTGTCGCCGTGCACACCATCAATACCCTGGCGCACATCGACCAGGGTGCGACGATCAATGCCGACAACGCCGCGGCGAGCGCCGATCAGGACGTGACGGTCGCCGCGGCGCGGGACTATCGCGGCGTCGGCGTCGCCGGCGGGATCGCCGGCTCCGGCACGTTTAGCGCCGCCCCGGCCATATCGGTCCCGGCCCTGCTCGGGACCACGCAGGCGTTCGTCCAGGGTGCCAGCTCGGGCGGCACGTTCGATACCGCGATCAACGCCAAGGGCGATGTCCGCGTGACCGCCACCGCGCAGGAGCGGATGATCGCCGTCGGCGCCGGCCTGGCCGCCGCTGGCGGCGCGGGGGTCGGTGCCTCGATCGCCTGGCTGGTGCTGGACACCTCCACCATTGCCGCCGTCGACGGCCGGGTCGACGTGAATGCCGGCGGCAACGTCCTGGTCGATGCGCGTGACGACAGCGAGACCTATGTCGTCGCCGGCGCCGTCGGCATCGGCATCAGCGGTGGCGGCGGTGCCGGCGCCGGCGGCGTCACCGACATCAAGAAGCTGACCACGGCGGCGATCAGCAATGGCGCCGCCGTCGATGCCCAAGGCAACGGCAGCGGTGTCATCAGCGGCGTCGCCACCGGAGATTTCGCCGGCGAAGACTTTGCCACCGGAAGCCTGCGCGGCGTCGCCGTCCAGGCCACGTCGAGCGAACGGGTGGTCGCCGTCTCGGCCAGCGCCGGTGGCGGCAGCTACGTCGGCATCGCCGGTGCCGCCTCCTTCCAGCTCGTCGACAGCGACACCTTTGCCAGCATCAGCGACGGCGCCCAGATCAACCAGGATCCCAGCGGCAGTGCCAACAGCAGCCAGTCGGTCAACGTCTCCGCCCGCAATACGCTTGAGATCGTCAGTGTTGCCGGGGCCCTCGGCGGCGCCCTGGTCGGCATCGGCGCCAGCGCCGACGTCGGCCTGATCCGCAACGACACCACGGCCTTGATCAGCGGCGCCGATGTTCGGGCCAGAAACGACGTCGACGTCAACGCGCTGTCCGACTGGACGGTGAATTCCAACGCCATCAGTTTCGGCGGCGGCCTCGTCGGCCTCGGCGGCGGCATCGTCGTCTATTCGGTCGGCGGCAACTTCTCCGACAGCTACAGCGCGGAAGGCAACAGCGCCAACGCGCTGAGCGGCGAGAACGGTACCGTCGACGAGTTCGTCGGTTCGACCCTTGACGGCGGCCTGGGCGCGATCCAGCAGGGCGATTCCGGCACCTCCGCCTTCGCAGCCACAGATGCCAGCGTCGTCAACGAGACCGAGAACAGCTTCGACCTGGGCGCCGACTTCGACCTGGCGACCGGAGATGCCGTGGTCTACTCGGCCGGCGGCGGCAACGCGATCGACGGTCTGGAGGACGGGGCCACCTACTTCGCGATCGTCGACGACAGCAATCCCAACGTGATCAAGCTGGCGGCGACACGCCAGGACGCTGTTGCCGGCAACGCCATCAACATCAGTGCGACCGGCGCCACAGGCAGCGGCCATCGCCTGCTCATCGGCGGTGGCGACTTCGCCAACGCGGCTCGTGACGCCTCGTCCGACGTCAATCCCGGCAGCCGCTTCCGCAGTGGCGTCGACAACGATGGCAGCGTCACCAGCGGCACCACGGCCGGCATCGACAACAGTTCGGTCATCACCGCCCAGGACGTTGACATCGATGCCCGGCAACGGCTCGACACCACCATTCGCGCCGGCGGCACCGCGTTCGGGCTTGGCGGCTCGCTTGGCGTCGGCCTGGCCATCGTCAACATCGACGCCGACGTTTCAGCCTACGTCGGCCCCGGCGTATCGCTGAACGGCGTTTCCGCCAGCAAGGGCGACGTCACCATCGACGCCGAGCTCGACAGCGATGCGTCGATCCTGTCATTCGCCGGCAGTGCCGGCGGTTTCGTCGCCCTGGGCGCCGCCGTCGCGGTGATCAACGACGACAGCTCGGTCAATGCCCTGCTCGGCGCCCGCCCGACCGGCGACGGCATCGCCACGGTGCAGGACTCGTCCGCCGACGATCCCAATACCACCGTGACCGGGTTCGAGGACGTCGAGGTCGATGCCGACGCGACCATTGACTACCTGTTGGCCAATGGCGCGGCGACCTTCGGGCCGTTGGGGCTGTCGGCCGGGGTGGCCGCGGTTACAGCGGACCTGGACAATGCCGTGCAGGCGCTGATCGGCGATTTCACCATCGTCGGCAGCAATGGCGCCGAGGTCGACCGGGTCGCGGTCACCGCCGATAAGACGGTAAACGTGAAGCCGCTCGACGGCGACACCGCGGTGATGTCGATCGCCATCGGCGGCGGTGCCGTCGGTGTGCTCGCCGGCCTCGGCTTCATCGAGATCGCCGGCGACACGGTCGCCCGGGTCGGTGACGGCGCGGTGATCGAGGCTGCCGGCAATGTCGATATCACGGCCGAAAGCGATGCCAGGGCGCGGGTGAACCTGGTCGGCGCATCGGGTTCAATCATCGCCGTCGGCCTGGTGTTCGGCCAGACCCGCTTTGGCGGCGAGACCCGCGCCACCATCGGCAACAACGCCCGGGTGCGCGGTCAATCGATCGATCTGCTGGCGACAGGCACGCAAACCTCGTTCATCGACGCCATTCCGGCCGCCATTGGTATCGCCGGTATCGCCGGCGCCGAGGTCAGCAGCGAGATGACGGTGGCCAGTAAGGTCGCCGTCGGCAGCGGCGCCGATCTGGATGCCACCGGCGCAATCACCATCCGCGCGCAGTCGACCCCGAACGGGCAGACGCTGATCCGTACGTCGTCGTTCGGCGGCGTGGCCATCGCCACCTTCGAGGGGCGTAGCGACATCACCAACACGACGACGGCCACGGTCGGCAGCGAAGCGACGATCGACGCCGGCGGCAACGTCACCGTGCGGGCACAGGCGAGCAACACTGCCGGCGGGACCAGCGAAGGCAGCAGTGGCGGCTTGGTCGACTCGTCGAATGCCCGGATGTTCACCACTGTTGCGGACACCACGACCACCAGCATTGGTCAGGGCGTTGCCATCCTCTCGGGCGGCACCTTGAACGTGGAAGCCCGGATGGCGACGAACACCGACAGCCGGGCGCAGGTCAGCACCCGAGGCGCGGCCGCTTTCCCGACCACCACCGCTACGTCGACGATGACCGGCGACACCTCGACCACGATCGGTGCCGGCGTCAACCTGCGCGGTGATGTCACGCGCATCCAGGCCCGCGTCACCAGCCTCGACACCGACGCTTTCGCCGAGTCGATTGCGGGCGCCATTGGCGCCAACGCCGATGCCACGGCGAACAACAGCAGCAACTCGACCGTCACCGTCACGATCAATGGCTACATTGACGACGATGACACCAAGCCCGGCGCCGTCATCGCGGGCGAGCGCGACCTCGATATCAAGGCGCTGCACGAAAGCCTGCCCACTTCGGCCGAGGCCATTGCCGAAACCAACGGTCTCGGCGGCGACAGCGATCCGACGGCGAGCAACGCCTTGTCCGTCAACACCGCCGTCAACACACGGACCGGCTCGGAATTGCGCACCCGTGATCTGCTGGTCCAGGCATCGGCAGATCCGGTGCCATCGTTCTCGGCGACGGCAACCAAGAACGGCGCGGTGATCGACACTGGCGAGGCCAGTGGCACAACGTCGCTCGGCTTCGATCGCACCATCGACTTCAACTCGAAGATCGTCATGCTCGGGCCGATCAGCCCGGAAGTGTTCATCGACAGCAATGGGACGATTACCAAGCGCGGCGACGTCGACGTGAACCTGGACGGCGACAAGTACGTTATCGGCGATATCGTCAATGACGGCAGCGCCGCGGGTCGGATCGAGTTTTCGATCCCGATTTCCTACCTCGATACCCTCAGCGTGATCCCCGGGGTCACTGCCGGCGTCGGGACACTGACCGGAGACCCGGATATCGTATTTCTCACCGGGTTCGAGCGCGTCACCCTGTCGAACGCCAGCGGCAAGGACCTCGTCGTCGGCGCCATCGACGTGATCAACGACGGCTTCGGCATCGCCAACAACGTCTTCATCACGGCACCGGACCCAGGCGCTTTCAGCTTCGAGACCTTCACCGATCCCGGCGAGACGACGATCCTGATCGAGAACACAGGCGCCGGCGATGTCCTTTTGACCAAGCTGATCGACAACCCGTTCGGCGATACCACCATCAGGGCCGCGAACGGCAGCATCGTCGCGGATACCGACGCCGCGCGGATTGTCACCGACGACCTGGTGATCGAGGCTTCCGGCAGCATCGGCGAGCTCGACGGCATCGGCACTGGACGGGCCCTGCGCACCGAGACCGCCACCCTGGCCGGCCAGGCCGGCACCGGTATCGCCCTCGTGGAAAGTGGCGATCTGGCGTTGAAGCGGCTGACCACGACGACCGGCATAATCGAGCTCGATGCCAGTGGCGCCATCCGCGATGCGCTGAACAATGACGCGCTCAATGTCGCTGGGCCGGTCATTCGCCTGAACGCGCAGACCGGCAGCATCAGCAGCGATACCAACGCCCTGGAAATCGATGCCGGCGCTGGCGCCGGCAGTTTCGATGCCACCGCCCGCGGCGACCTGTTCGCGATCGATCTGACGGGGGGCATCGGCCTCGGCCAGGTCGAGTCGGTAACCGGCGATGTCGACATCCGTGCCGTCGATGCCGGCGGTGACGGAGAGGACATCGTGCTGGGCGCAGCCTCGTCCGTCCGCGCCGTTCAGGGCGCCCTGGCCCTGCGCGCCGGCGACGGCATCCGTGCCGCCTCCGGCAGCCGCATTGACGGCCGCAACGGCGTCACCCTGGTCGGCGATGTCGGTGATGCCGATGCCGGTCTCGGCGCCGTGCTCGAGCTGCGCGGCCTGATCAAGGGCTCTCCCCTGCAGATCCTGGGCGGCACCGACGAAGACGTGATCGCCGTCGCCGCGATCGGCGAGAACACCGTCACGACCATCGACGCCGGGGGCAGCGGCGATACCATCCGCATCGGCAGCAACGCCTCGGCGACCGGCAATGACGGCGGCCTGCTGAGCGGCATCCGTTCCGCCGTGTCGGTTTTCGGCGGCGACGGTGAGGACACGCTTTCCCTCGACGACAGCGGCAACGCCGCAGCGACGTCGGGGACAGTGACGGCCGCCGCCATCACCGGGTTCGGGCTGGGCGGTGCCGTCGGATACAGCGAACTGGAGGAGCTTACGCTCAGCCTGGGTGGCGGCCGCGACGAGGTCACGGTTCAGAGCAGCAATGTGGACAGCCGGGTTCAGATCAACCTGGGCGGCGGTGATGACGCCGTCACCGTCGGCGACGGCAAGGTCGATGCCGTGGCCGGCAGAGTCTTGCTGTTCGGCGACGGTGGAACCGACACCCTGTTGGTCGACGACAGCGCCGACACTGCGGTCAACGCCATGTCGCTGCGCAGCGGCGCCATCGTCGGCCTCGGCATGGGCGATGATGATCAACAGGCCTTGAACGATGCCGCCGGTGTCGGGTTCGGCGGCCTGGAAGCGGTGACCGTGCGTCTGGGCAGCGGCGCGGATCTCATCGGGGTCGATGCCACGAACACGGCTGCGACCATTGAGGGCGGCGCCGGCGCCGACGCCTTTGCCGTGGGGCCGGTCTTGACGCAACTCGGCGCACCGCTGCTGCTGGACGGCGGTGCCGATGGCGGCACGCTGACTGTCTCCGCGACGGCGGATTCGACGGTGACCCTCGCCCGCGGCGACGACGGCCGCGGACTGATCGACATCGCCGGCATCGCCGGCGAGATCGCCCATGTCGATATGACGGGCCTGGTCCTTGACCTGGGTGATTCCACGGATCGCGTCAACGTCGATGACACCACGGTGGCGACGACGCTGAACGTCGGCGGCGGCGCCGACACGATCGCCGTGAACGGCACGACGCAAGCGCTGACGATGAACCTGGGCGGCGGCGTTGACCAGGTCGACATCAAGGCAGCCGGGGCCCTGGTGGACATCTTTGGCGACGGCAGTGGCAACGATACGGTGATCGTCGACGTTAGCGGCGACACCGCCACGGCCGTCGGTCGCATCGACGCTGGCGCGACGTCCACTGACGGCAGGGTGTCAGGCGTGACCGCCGGGGCGGTCGACTTCCACAATGTCGAGCGGGTCGAGGTGCTGCTCGGGACCGGCAACGACCAGTTCACCATCGAGACGAATTTCGACGCCACGGCCGTACTCGTCGACGGCGGTGCCGGCGACGATGTCGTCGACGTCGAGAGCATTGGCACCGCCAACACCACGGTCCGTGGCGGCAGCGAGGACGATACCGTACGCGCAGTGGTCGCCGGTGTGCCGGTCGACGGTCAGTACGCCGCCCTCGACGTCACCGCAGAGCTGCTGGTGATCGACAACACCGACAATCTCTCGGTTCCCATCGCCTGGACCCTGGAGGACGGCGCCAGCCTGACGGCCGAAAACCTCGATGATCCGGGCACGGTCTTTCAGGTGATCGGCACGGGCGGTGCCGATCTGACCAAGATCCTGGGCGGCGGCGGCGCCGACACCCTGGACATCATCTCCAACTCGCGCAGCGATATTGAAGGCGCGGTCATCGGCAACCGTATCGAACTGCGCTCCGGCCAGACCGTGCTGACGGCCGATACGCCGGACGAGTACGACACGTTCGTCAATTTCGACCAGGTCATCGACTTCACTGGGCTGGCAGATTCCCAGACAGTCCACAAGGAAGACGGCTTCGAGCTGCGCAATCAGTTCGCCGGCAACGAGCGCACGTTTGGTCGCGATACATCGATCAGCACGGCGGCGCGATCTTTCTCATCCGTACGCGACTTCGTGCTGACACACACCGGCGATGACGACGTCAACGACGCCTTCGCCGTCTATTCGATCGGGCTCTATGCCCCTGGCGGCGCGACGACCATCGAGTTCATTGGGACCACGGTTGCTGGTGGCACCGTGAGGGCTTTTGTCGACGTCCCGGGCACGGGCTTCGAACAGAAAACGCTTCCCGAAGCTTTCACGGCGCTGGACGAGCTGCGCTGGCGGTCAAACGGTGTACTGGTCGACAACATTGTTGCGATCGAGGTACCGGCTCTTTCCGGCAGCGGGTCGGTTACGGTCGCCACCGTCCCGGAATTCACGTTCTCCTCCAACGTGGTGATCAATACCAACAACGGCGGTTTCATCGAATCCGGGTCCATTCGCGTCGATCGCAACGACGATGGCCTCATCGATCACGTCATCACCAGCAACAGCGGGTTTTCCGGCAGCGATTACTTCACCTTCCTGAGAGCTGATGACGGGGCGCGTGTCTTCCAGTTCGAAGGCGACGTGATCATCCCGGACAACGCCACCGTCGTCGTGAAGGGTGACAACCCGTTCTCGCTGTTCTCCGAAAACAACGTCTCGATCGGCAGCAACGTCACGTTCGATTCCTCCGCGGTCGGCCAGACCGCCGGCGCCGGCGGTGGCAGGGGCGGCGACGGCGGCAGCGGCAACAACGGCGGTAGCGGCGCGGCCAGCGGCGGCGGCGGTGGTGGTGCCTTCGGCGAAGGCGGCGATGTGCTGTTCGAGAACGGCCAGGATGGCGGCTTCGGTGGCCGCGGTGGCGGTGGCGCCGCCGGCAACGCCGGTGAGATCGGCGGGCCCGGCGTCCGGGGCGATGCCGGTGTCGGCAGCGGCCTCGGCGGCGTGGGCGGTGATGGCGGCGTCGCAGGGATCGGCGGGGTCATGGTCGACTTCGGGATCGTGAATATCCCCGGCTTCCTGCCGGCCAACGTTGGCGTGCAGGTGGTCCCGTTCGAGGGGACGACGTCGGATGTCGACATCGGCGATCTGGCAAGCGGATTTGTCGAGCTTACGCCGATTGCGACGCCGTTCTTTACCGTGCCTGTCTTCGCCACGGGCACAGTGGTGGGCTATGCCGGCGGCGATGGCGGCTTAGGCGGTTTCTTCGGCAGCGGCGGCGCCGGCGGTACGCTGTTCACCGGCGGCAAGGGCGGCACCGGCGGGACTGGCGGCACCAACGGAACGCCCGGCGGTGGCGGCGGCAGCGGGCTTGGCGGCATCGGTGGCCACAACACCGGCACCGGCACGGGGTTGTCC
>Ga0209458_1000076_pt1 | contig 57019 bp, 62 predicted proteins | sample WorMetLIZAISLAND_FD_187411 | JGI IMG/M metagenome (GOLD analysis project Ga0209458, IMG submission 187411) | Marine gutless worms symbiont microbial communities from Max Planck institute for Marine Microbiology, Germany - Inanidrilus manae... ...
TTGCTCAGAAAGGCCGATGCGCGCACCACAGATGAAGTTGCCGACCGCATCGGTCAGCTCCTCGACGCCTTCACGCCGCACGAATGCGCCAACTACTTCCGAAATGCAGGATACGCTTCAAACTAAGACAGACACGCTCTAGTCGGAAAAACGGGCGGGTCTCAGACCCGCCCCTACAGCATGCACAACGGTTGGTAGGGGCGGGTCTCAGACCCACCCACGCTTGCACCTCACGCCAGCGCCTGCAGCGCCTTGACGACCTCGCGCAGGCCGCGGTTCAGGGTCTTGTCGCGACGCATCACCAGGGCCAGCGTGCGGTGCAGCTTCGGCGACAGCGGCCGGGAGGTGATGGCCGCCCGGGCGCCGCCGTCGCGCACGGCCAGCGCCGGCAGCACGGCGTAGCCGAGGCCGGCACCGACCAGTTCCTTGATCGCCTCGACACTGCCCAGGTCCATGATCGGGTTCAGCCGCACGCCGGCACGGGCGAACCACTGGTCGACCGTCAGCCGGGTGTTGCCGCCGGCCTCGTAGAGCACCAGTGGCAGCTCCGCCAACGCCGCCGGCGTTGCGACGTCCGGCAGCCGGTCGTCGTCTTCGGCGGCGATGGCCACGTAGGCGTCGTCGAGCAGTGGCGTGACAGCGAACATCCGGCCGGTCACCGGCAGGGTGACGAGGCCGATGTCGAGGGCGTTGTCTTCCAGCGCTTTCAGTACCTCGGCCGTGTTGCCGGTGCGCACGGTGATCTCCAGGCTCGGCAGGCGCTGGCGCAGGTCGCGCAGGGCAGGCGGCAGCAGGTAGATGCAGGCCGTGGCGCCGGTGCCGATGCGCACCCGGCCCAGGGTGCCGTGCGCGTAGGCGGCCATGCTGTCCGTCGCGGCGGCGACGGCGTCGTCGATCCGCCGGGCATGATCGATCAACTCCGTGCCCGCCGCCGTCGGCGTCGCCCGCTTGCCGACCCGCTCGATCAGGCGGACGCCCAACTGCCGCTCGAGCTGGCGCACCTGCAGGCTGACGGCGGGCTGGCTCAGCTGCAGCCGCTCCGCCGCGGCAGAGAAGCTGCCGCGGGCGACGACCTCGGCGAAGGTCTGCAGCTGGTTCAGTTTCAGGCCATGCATAAGACAAAGAATACCTTATGCATCACATAAAATCTAAAGTGTTTTCTTATGGAAATGCCTGCCCGATGATGCCAAGACCGCGCCCTTCGTGGCCGCGGCCGAGACCAGGAGCCGGCCATGCATCATCGAATTGATCCACTCCCCGCCGACGTCGTCATCCGCGAGGCGACCCGCTACGACATGATCGCGATCCAAGGGATCTACGCGCGCGAAGTCCGTCACGGCCTGGCCAGCTTCGAAGAGGTGCCGCCAACCACGCATGAGCTGGCGGCTCGGCGGGACGAGGTGCGGCGCCTCGGTCTGCCGTATCTGGCCTCGGCGCTGGATGGCCGGGCCGTCGGCTACAGCTACGCCACGGTCTACCGGCCGCGGCCGGCCTACCGCCATACGGTCGAAAACTCGGTCTACGTTGCACCCGGACAGCAGGGGCGGGGCATCGGCCAGGCCCTGCTGGCAAGCCTGATCGCCCGGTGCGAGGTGGGACCCTGGCGGCAGATGGTCGCCGTGATCGGTGACAGTGGCAACGCCGGCTCCATCGCCCTGCACGAACGGCTCGGCTTCCGCCGCGTCGGCACCCTGGAGGCCGTCGGCTTCAAGCACGGCCGCTGGATCGACACGGTATTGATGCAGCGCCCGCTCGGGCCCGGCGGCAACGCGTTGCCGGTCCCGACACGGTGATCGGCCGGCGCACCGTCGTTCTGCTCGGGATCTCGCAGCTAACCTGCTAGGGCATCTCGTTCTACCTGATCGGTGTGTTCGGCGAGCTGATCGCGGCCGACCTGGGCTGGAGCCGGACCCGTGTCTACGGCGGCTTTTCGCTGGCGCTGTTGGCGATGGGGCTGGTCTCGCCGCTGGTCGGCCGACACATCGACCGCCACGGCGGCGGCCCGGTGATGGCCGCCGGCTCGGCGCTCTGTGCTGCCGGCTGCGTGATGCTGGCCATCAGCCACACCACGATTGTCTACTATGCGGGTTGGCTCTGCCTGGGCGTCGCCATGCGCGCCACGCTCTACGACGCCGCCTTCGCCACGCTGGCCCGGATCGGCGGTGCGGCTGCGCGCCGGCCGATGGCGCAGGTCACCCTGCTCGGCGGTCTGGCCGCGACCTGTTTCTGGCCGCTTGGCCACCTCCTGGCCGACGTCGTCGGTTGGCGCGGGGCACTCTGGGCCTATGCCGGCATTGCCGTGTTGACGCTGCCGCTGCATCTGTCGCTGCCAAACCGGCGCTACGAGCACGACCATGGCGATGACGACGGCGTTGCACCGGAACGTCACCCGCCGCCACCGTTGTCGCGTCGTGACGGCACTGTCGCGGCGCTGCTCTACACATTGATCTTCACCCTGATCAACGGCCTCAACGCCGGCATGTCGGCGCACATGATCGCCATCCTCAGCGAGCTCGGTCTGGGCGCGGCGTTGGCCGTCTCCATCGCCGCGTTGCGTGGTGTCGGCCAGTCCGCAGCGCGGCTGGCCGAAGTGTTGTTCGGCGCCCGGCTGACCGCGGTCGACCTCAACCTGCTGGCCGCGCTGGTGTTGCCGGGCTGTTTCGCGGCCGGTCTGGCGGCCGGGGTGTCGGTGGCCGCGGCGGTCGTCTTCGCCTTCGGCTACGGCGCCGGCAACGGCATCCTGTCGATCACCCGCGGCACCCTGCCGCTGGTGCTGTTCGACCTGCGCACCTATGGCGCCTTCGTCGGTCGCCTTCTGGTGCCGGGATTCATCGTCGCCGCCGCGGCGCCGCTCGCCTTCGCCGCGGTCATCGAGCGCCATGGCGCGACCGGCGCGCTGATCGTCTCGATCGTTCTGGTGACGATCGTCCTGGCGGCCGCGCTGGCGCTGAAGCACCTGCTGCGGCGTTGATCCGGCCGCTGGCCGCGGCGGTCGCCGTCAGTCCTTCTCGAACATCCCCAGGTTCAGCGCCACCTGCTCGCCCATCCAGGCCGAATGGTCGCGGTGATCGGCCAGGTCGTCGCCGGTGTTGGGATGCAGGAAGATGGTCAGGCCGTTGCGGTTGACCATCAGCCACGGCACCAGGGCGTCGAACAGCTCCGGCGCGAAGGCCACCTGGTAGCTCCAGCGCGGGTGCGGGCCGACCGGCTTCTCGTGCCAGCGGCCCATTTCCACCGGGAAGGCATCGACGATCGCGTCGCGCAGGGCCTGCGCGGCGTCGCGCGAGGCCGCGTCGAAGTAGACGTGGGCGTGATAGCTCTCGATGGCGGCGGGGGGCGCAGGCTGCGCCGTCATGCCGCGGCCGTCTCCACGCCCTTGTCTGTGAACACCTGCTGCAGCTCGCCCGCCTCGAACATCTCGCGGACGATGTCGCAGCCGCCGACGAACTCACCCTTGACGTAGAGCTGCGGGATCGTCGGCCAGTTCGAGAACTCCTTGATGCCCTGGCGGATCTCCTGGTCGGCCAGGACGTCGACGCCCTTGAACTTGATGCCCATGTGGGTCAGCACCTGCACCACCAGGGCGGAGAAGCCGCACTGTGGGAACACCGGCGTGCCCTTCATGAACAGCACCACGTCGGTGCTGTCGATCTCGTCCTTGATGCGGTCAAAGGTCGGGTTGTCACTCATGCTCATGTCTTCCTTCTGCACCGCCGTTGGCCCCACCGGCGCCTTGGTTCAATCGACCGGTAACGTTCACTCGTCCGGCAACGAGGTCTGCAACGCCAGGGCATGCAGCTCGCCGCCCATGCGGCCCTGCAGCGCCTGATAGACGAGCTGGTGCTGCTGCACCCGGCTCTTGCCCTTGAACGCGGCCGACACGACGTGCGCGGCATAGTGATCGCCGTCGCCACGCAGGTCCTCGATGGTGATCGTGGCGTCGGGCATCGCCTGCTTGATCAGGCGCTCGATTTCGCCGGCATCCATCGCCATCGGCGCGCGTCTCCTCTCCTTGTTTCCCGGCGTTGACTTCGTTCCGTCCCCTCAGGGGCCGGACATCAGCCCGGGAAGCCAGCCCTCGTGGGCCTGGCGCAACTGTGACAACGATATATGTCCCTGACCGCCGAGCGTCAACGCATCGCCGCCGCAGCGGCCGATCGCCCGCACCGGTACCTGCTGTCCTGCAGCCGCAGTTTCCAGTGCCTCGACGGCGTCTTCGGGCACCGCCAGGAGGTAGCGCGCCTGGTCCTCGCCGAACCAGAATCCGGCGTCGTCCGGTCCCTCGAGGGCGATCCCGCGGCCGCCGGCCAGGGCCATTTCCGCCGCCGCGACCAGCACCCCGCCGTCGGCGACGTCATGGCAGGTGTCGACCGTGCCGGCCGCGATCAGGTCGCGCACGAAGTCGCCGTTGCGCCGTTCCGCCGCCAGGTCGACCGGCGGCGGTGGGCCCTCGCGGCGGTCCAGCAGGTCGCGCAGGTACAGCGACTGGCCCAGATGGCCGCTGCTCTCACCGACCAGCAGCAGCACGTCGCCGTCGCGATTGAGTGCCAGGTCGGCCCGGCGCGCCAGATCGGCCAGCAGGCCGACGCCGCCGATCGCCGGCGTTGGCAGGATCGCCTGGCCGTTGGTCTCGTTGTAGAGCGAGACATTGCCCGAGACGACAGGGAAATCCAGGGCGCTGCAGGCCGCGCGCATACCCTCGATGCAGCCGACGAACTGGCCCATGATCTCTGGCCGTTCGGGATTGCCGAAGTTCATGCAGTCGGTGATCGCCAGCGGCCGCGCGCCGGTCGCGGTGATGTTGCGCCAGGCTTCGGCCACCGCCTGGGCGCCGCCGGCGCGCGGGTCGGCGGCGCAGTAGCGCGGGGTGCAGTCGGTGCTGATCGCCAGGGCCTTGTTGCTGCCGTGCACCCGGACGATGGCGGCATCGCCGCCCGGCCGGCGCACGGTGTCGGCCATCACCATGTGGTCGTACTGCTCCCAGACCCAGCGTCGGGAGGCCAGGTCGGGCGAACCGACCAGCTTCTCCAGCGCATCCAGATGCGCCATCGGCGCCGTCACCGTGGCCAGCGGCGCCGGGGTCGGGCCTGGCTGCCAGGGACGTTCGTACTCCGGCGCGTTGTCGACCAGGATCGACACTGGGATGTCTGCGGCGACGGCGCCGTCCTGGCGCACCACCAGGTGGCCGCATTCGGTCACCCGGCCGACCACGGCGAAGTCCAGCTCCCATTTCTCGAAGATCCGCCGCGCCTCATCCTCCGCCCCCGGGCGGATGATCATCAGCATCCGTTCCTGGCTTTCCGACAGCATGATCTCATAGGGCGTCATCGCCTCTTCGCGGCAGGGCACGCGGTCGAGGTCGAGCTCGATGCCGACGCCGCCCTTGTCCGACATCTCGACGGAGGACGAGGTCAGCCCGGCCGCGCCCATATCCTGGATCGCGACGATGGCGTCGGTCGCCATCAGCTCCAGGCAGGCCTCGATCAGCAGCTTCTCGGTGAACGGGTCGCCGACCTGCACCGTCGGCCGCTTTTCCTCCGAGTCCTCGTTGAACTCCGCCGAGGCCATGGTCGCGCCGTGGATGCCGTCGCGCCCGGTCTTCGAGCCCACGTAGACCACCGGGTTGCCGACGCCGGAGGCGGCCGAATAGAAGATCCGTTCGGCCTCGGCGATGCCGACGGTCATCGCGTTGACCAGGATGTTGCCGTTGTAGGCTGGATCGAAGTTGACCTCGCCGCCCACCGTCGGTACGCCGACGCAGTTGCCGTAGCCGCCGATGCCGGCGACCACGCCGGCCAGCAAGTGGCGGGTCTTGGGATGGTCCGGGGCACCGAAGCGCAGAGCGTTCAAGTTGGCCACCGGCCGTGCGCCCATGGTGAAGACGTCGCGCAGGATGCCGCCGACCCCGGTCGCCGCGCCCTGGTAGGGCTCGATGAACGAGGGGTGGTTGTGGCTCTCCATCTTGAAGATCGCCGCCTGGCCGTCGCCGATGTCGACCACGCCGGCGTTCTCGCCGGGGCCGCAGATCACCCAGGGCGCTTCGGTGGGCAGCGTCTTCAGCCAGACCTTGGACGATTTGTAGGAGCAGTGCTCGGACCACATCACCGAGAAGATGCCGAGTTCGGTCAGGTTCGGCGTGCGGCCCAGCTTGTCGATGATCAACTGGTACTCATCGGCGCTGAGGCCGTGCTCGGCCGCCAGCGCCGGCGTCACCTCGGGTTCGCTCATGTCGCCGTCACGCCGCCTGCAGGGCCGAAACCAGGCTCTCGAACAGCGGCCGGCCGTCGCTGCCGCCATGCAGCGGATCGACCGCGCGCTCGGGGTGCGGCATCAGGCCGAGCACCGTCTTGCGGTCGTTGAACACGCCGGCGATGTCACGGGCGGAGCCGTTCGGATTGGCCACGGCGTCGTCGGGGCCCTGGCGGTAGCGGAAGGCGATCTGGCCGTGCTCCTCGAGCCGCTGCAGTTCCTCGTCGTCGGCGTAATACTGGCCGTCGTGATGGGCCACCGGGATGCGCAGCAGCTGGTCGGCTTCGTAGGCGTTGGTGAACAGGGTCTGGCTGCTTTCGACGCTGATGTGCACGTCGCGGCAGACGAAGTTGATGCCGGCGTTGAGCAGCAAAGCGCCGGGCAGCAGGCCGGTCTCGGTCAGGACCTGGAAGCCGTTGCAGATGCCCAGTACCGCCACCCCCGCCTCGGCGCGGGCGATGACCTCGCGCATGACCGGCGAGTTCGCCGCCACCGCGCCGCAACGCAGATAGTCGCCATAGGAGAAGCCACCGGGCAGGACGATCAGGTCGACGGCGGGCAGCTCGCTCTCGCCGTGCCAGACCATGCTCACCTCGGCGCCGCATTGCTGCAACGCCACCTGCACGTCCCGGTCGCAGTTGGAACCGGGGAACACGATCACTGCAGCTTTCATGGCATCTCGTTTCTTCGGTCTGCCTGTGCGTGCCGACGTCGGCGAAGCGGTGCGGCCCCTGCTAGCTCTCCAGCTCGATGGCGTAGCTCTCGATCACCGTGTTGGCCAGCAGCTTCTGGCACATTTCCTCGACGCTCGCACGCGCGGCGTCCGGGTCGCTGGCCTCGAGGTCGATTTCGATCAGCTTGCCCTGCCGCACCTCGTGAATGCCGTCGAAACCGAGGTTGCCCAGCGCGTTGGCGATCGCCTTGCCTTGCGGGTCGAGGACGCCGCGCTTCAGGAAGACGTGGACCCTGGCCCTCATCGGCGGACGCTCCTGGCACTGATATGGATCGGCAGGCCGGGCAGGGGGGCGGCCACCGGCGTCATTGCATGACCGCCGGGCCCTTCATGTCCCGGGGTCCGGCGTCCGGCAGGATGCCCAGGCGCCGCGCGACTTCCTGGTAGGCCTCGGCCACCCCACCGAGGTCGCGGCGGAAGCGGTCCTTGTCCAGCTTCTCGTTGCTCTTGATGTCCCACAGCCGGCAGCTGTCGGGGCTGATCTCGTCGGCCAGCACCGTGCGCACCGATTCGTTCTCGTACAGCCGGCCGAACTCGATCTTGAAGTCGACCAGGCGGATGCCGACGCCGGCGAACAGGCCGTAGAGCACGTCATTGACCCGCAACGCCAGCGACATCATGTCGTCGATCTCCGGCGGCGTGGCCCAGCCGAAGGCGGTGATGTGCTCTTCCGAGACCATCGGGTCACCGAGGTCGTCGGACTTGTAATAGAATTCGACGATGGAGCGCGGCAACGGGCCGCCCTCGCTGAGCCCCAGGCGCTTGGCCAAGGAACCGGCGGCGATGTTGCGCACCACCACCTCAACCGGGATGATTTCAACTTCCCGGATCAATTGCTCGCGCATGTTCAACCGGCGGACGAAATGGTTCGGGATCCCGACCTCGCCCAGCCGGACCATCAGGAACTCCGAGATCCGGTTGTTGAGCACGCCCTTGCCGGTGATGATGCCGTGCTTTTCGTTGTTGAAGGCAGTGGCGTCATCCTTGAAATACTGCACCAGGGTGCCTGGTTCAGGTCCTTCGAACAGGATCTTGGCCTTGCCTTCGTAGACCTTCCTACGCCTCGCCATGGGGTCCTCAAACGCCTGGGCGCGGCGACGCTTGGCTGCCGCCCGCTGGTCAATGATTGCGATCCAGGTATAGTCGAATTCGGGGACCGAGACAACGACAGCGAGGTTGCATCCGTGGCTGGACATTTGCCCCCGGAAACCCCAGATATCCTGTTGAATCCAAGGCCTTGCACAGCTATGCGTGGGGCCGCACAGAACCCCAAAGATGGTTAACCGGAACAGGTGGAGGCGAGGTCGAGATGAGCACGTTTGACAACCGCGAGAAGTCGTTCGAGGCCAAGTACGCGCACGATCAGGAAACCATGTTCAAGATCATGGCCCGGCGCAATCGCCTCTTGGGCGGCTGGGCGGCCGAGCAGCTCGGCCTCGCAGGTGAGGAGGCCGAGGCCTACGCCAAGCAGGTCGTGGTCGCCGACTTCGAGAAGCCCGGCGATGAGGACGTGTTCGAGAAGGTCTGGGGCGATTTCCAGGCCAAGGGGTTGGACATCTCCGAACACCGGCTGCGCAAGCGCATGACCGACCTGCTGGAAGAGGCCCGCGCCCAGGTTACGAGCGAGTAGCCGCCGTCGCCGGTGGCGCCGCGCTGACCGCGGCCGGTTCGCCGAACACGCGGGCAAAGATCGTGTCCACGTGCTTGGTGTGGTAGCCGAGGTCGAACAGCGCCTCCAGTTCGTCCTCGCCGAGTGCCGCCGTCACTTCGCCGTCGGCCTTCAGCCGGTCCAGGAAGCTGCCGCCGTCACGCCATACCGGCATGGCGTTGCGCTGCACGATGGCATAGGCGTCCTCGCGGCTGACGCCGGCCTGGGTCAGCGCCAGCAGCACCCGCTGTGAGTAGATCAGGCCGCCGAAGCGGTTCAGGTTGGCGGCCATGTTCTCTGGATAGACCGTCAGCTCGTCCATCACCCGGGTCAGCCGGTTGAGCGCGAAGTCCAGCGTCACCGTCGCGTCCGGACCGATGCCGCGTTCCACGCTGGAGTGCGAGATGTCGCGTTCGTGCCACAGCGCCACGTTTTCCATCGCCGGCACTACGGCCATCCGCACCAGTCGGGCCAGCCCGCTCAGGTTCTCGGTCAGGATCGGGTTGCGCTTATGCGGCATCGCCGATGAACCCTTCTGGCCCTCGGCGAAATACTCCTCCGCCTCCAACACCTCGGAACGCTGCAGATGGCGGATCTCCACCGCGAGCCGTTCCATCGAGCTGGCGACGACGCCGAGCACGGCGAAATACATCGCATGCCGGTCACGCGGGATCACCTGGGTCGACACCGGCTCCACCGCCAGCCCCAGCTTTTCGGCGACATGGGTTTCGACATACGGGTCGATGTTGGCGAAGGTGCCGACGGCGCCGGAGATGGCGCAGGTCGCAACCTCCTGGCGGGCCGCTTGCAGTCGCGCCCGGGCCCGGTCGAACTCGGCGTAGGCCTGGGCCAGCTTTAGCCCGAAGGTGGTCGGTTCGGCATGGATGCCATGGCTGCGGCCGATGCAGACGGTGTCCTTGTGCTCGTAGGCGCGCCGCTTCAACACCGCCAGCAGCTGATCGAGATCGGCCAGCAGCAGATCGGCGGCGCGCACCAGTTGGACGCTGAAACAGGTGTCCAGCACGTCGGACGAGGTCATGCCCTGGTGCACGAAGCGGGCGTCGGGCCCGACGTGCTCGGCCAAGTTGGTCAGGAAGGCGATGACGTCGTGCTTGGTGGTGCGCTCGATCTCGTCGATGCGTGCGACCTCGAAGGCGCCCTTGTCCCACACCGCCTTGGCCGCCTCGGCCGGAATCACCCCCAGCTCGGCCTGGGCGTCGCAGGCATGCGCCTCGATCTCGAACCAGATCCGGAACTTGCTCTCGGGCGCCCAGATCTGCGCCATTTCCGGGCGGCTGTAACGTGGAATCATCGAGGGCGGCTTTCCTCTCAAGTGGCCTGGCAGCGCTAGCGGCTGTCATAGACCAGCCACCCCACCCCGGCAAGCGGGTGACGCAAGGCGGGCGGGTCTGAGACCCGCCCCTACGGTACCCCCGACGGCTGGTAGGGGCGGGTCTCAGACCCGCCCGTCGTGGCACCCGTCACTGTCGCAGGCTGCCCGGCACTGGCCGCGTCTGCTGCACCGACGGCCGCTCGCGCCAGTGCCGCCACCATTCGGCCAGTCGCGGCGTTGCCGCCAGGTAGGCCTCGCCCCGGGGGCACATCAGCAGATAGTCGATCAGCGGCACCGCGTGCAGGTCGGCCAGCGACGCCCGGCTGCCGATCAGGTTGGCGGTGCCGGTCAAGCAGGCTTCCAGCGCCGGCAGGCCGTTGGCGACCGTCGCCTCCGCCTCCGCCACCATGGCCTCGTCGGTGTCCAGGCCGTAGAGCGGCCGGTAGATCAGCTGGTTGGTCAGGCCCATGCGGATCGGCTGCGACAGGTAGCTGTCGAGGATGCCGATGATCTGCGCCATCCGGCCCAGGTCATGCGGCGCCGTCGGCTGCAGCGGCGGGCCGTCGAAGGCCGCGTCGACATAGCGGCAGATCGCCTGGGTCTCGTACAACAGGTACGCACCGTGCTCGAGCGCCGGCACCTTGGCGAAGGGGTGACGGGCGCGCTGCGCCTCGGGCATGCCCCGGCTGAAGTCGACCTCGGCCAGGCGATAGGGCACACCCTTCTCGATCAGCGCCAGGATGGCGGTGCGGGTATAGGCGCTGTAGGCCGGGCCGTGCAGTATGAGGTCAGTCATCGCCGCTGCTCTCCTCCTGCTTGCACTGCTTGGCTGGCGTCAGTGGCCGGGCGCCGCCGCGCACGCCCTCGCGATAGGCGATGTAGATGCCGCAGGCGACGACGATCGCGGCACCGACCCAGGTCCAGCGGTCGGGGAAGTCGCCGAACAGCAGGTAGCCCAGCACCGTCGCCCCGATCAGCTGGCCATAGCCGAACGGCGCCAGCACCAAGGCCTGGCCCCACTGGAACGACTTCACCACCAGATAATGGCCCAGGCCGCCGAAGAAGCCGAGGCCGGCGAACAGCAGCCAGTCGCGCAACCCGACTGGGGTCTGCCAGACGAACGGCCCGACCAGCGTGCTCAGCAGGGCGCCGATCACCGCGGTGTAGGTGATCGTCGTTGCCGGGTCGTCGTGGCCGGCGATGCGCCGGGTCAGCACCTGATAGAGGGCGTAGCAGGCGGCGCTGCCGACCACCAGTAGGGCGGCCGGGTGAAAGCCCTCGAAGCCGGGCCGGATGATGATCAGCGCTCCGGCGAAGCCGATGATCACCGCCGCCCATCGCCGCGGCCCGACCTGCTCGGCCAGCAGCGGCACCGACAGCGCCGTGACGATGAACGGGTTGGTGAAGCTGATCGTCGCCGCCGTGGTCAGCGGCACGAAGGTGAGCGCCGTGAAGTACAGCACGGTCGAAGAGAGCAGCAGTACCGAGCGGGTCCATTGCGCTTTCGGCTGGCTGGTGCGGAACAGCGCCGGGCCGTGCCGGGGCAGGAACAGGATCAGCATGAAGGCGAGGTGGCCCAGATAGCGCAGCCAGACGATCTGTGCCGTCGGATAGTCGGCGCTCAGGAGCTTCACGCTGGCGTTGAGGAACGGGAACAGCGCCACTGCCGCGCACATGTAGAGGATACCGCGCAGGTTGTCGTCGGCATGCGGGCGGGGAGCGGTCATCCGGCGGTGCGTGGTTCCGGCACGGGCGGGCCTTGGTGTAGGGTCCGGGACAGTCGCCCGGGCCCGGCGTCGCGCGCCGGCCCGGGTCATGGTCGATCATAAGGGGAATTCGCCGCCGTGGCGCGCATCCTCGTCTGCCGCACCTGTCCGCGTTACGAACCGGCGCCGCCGCCCGGCGAGGAAACGCGCGGCCGCGCCTTGGGCCGCCGCCTGCAGGCCCAGGCGGCCGGCGCCGGCGTCGAGGTCCGTGCGGTGAACTGCCTCGCCGGCTGTCGCAATCCCTGCAATGCCGCGATCGACGCGCCGGGCAAGGTTAGGCTGCGCTTCTCCCGTCTCGAGGCGGAAGACGCCGAGGCCCTGTTCGCGGTCGCCCGGGCGCACGCGGCCAGCGCCGACGGTGACCTCGCCGACGCCGACCTGCCCGACAGCCTGCGCGACCACCTGACCGCCCGCTCGCCGGCCCGGATTGGCGACTAGGGCAAGCAGCCTCGCGATGGCGTCGATCCGGGGCTACATGGCGGCCAGCGTTGACGGCTACATCGCCGACGCGGCCGGTGGGGTCGACTGGCTTGAGCCGTTCAATGCCGTCGACGTCGGTTATGCGCGGTTCATCGCCGGGATAGGTACCGTGGTCATGGGCCGCACGACCTACGACCAGTGCATCGGCTTCGGCGCCGAATGGGTCTACGCCGGCAAGCGCGGCCTCGTCGTCACCTCGCGGGCGCTGTCCGACCCGCCCGCCGACGTTGCCGCCTGGCGCGACGGCATCGGCGCGCTGGTGCAAGAGCTGCGGGCGATCGACGATGGCGATGTCTGGATCGTCGGCGGCGCCATGCTGCAGTCCGCCTTCATCGAACAAGGCGCGCTCGATCGGCTCGAGCTGTTCGTGATGCCGCTGCTGCTGGGTTCCGGCGTGCCGCTGTTCCGGTCCATGGCGCAGTCCCAGGCCCTGTCGCTCGATGCCGTCGAGCAGTTCGACATGGATATCGCCCGGCTCGACTATCGGATGGGCTGAACCGGCTCGATGGCCTGATCGCCCGCTGACCGGCCCGCTCGGTACGGCCGGATGACGCCGGCGCGGCAGTTGCGATGCGCGCCGGCCGCTGCCTACCATGAGCCCGGCGCTGCGGCGTCGCCTTCAATGCGACAAAAGAAGAGGTGAGGAAATGTCAGTCCCGATTACCGGCGGCTGCGCCTGTGGCGCGATCCGCTACAGCTGTTCCAGCGCCCCCCTCTACATGGGCAACTGCCATTGCCGCCACTGCCAGCAGGCCACCGGCAGCGCCTATTTCCCCGCCGTGGCGGTGAAAGAGAGCGACTTCACCCTGCTCAGCGGCGAGCCGGCCTGGTACGAGAGAACGGCGGACGAGGGCCATGCCATGCGCCGCGGCTTCTGTCGGGACTGCGGCGCGCCGGTGTTCCTGATCAACGGCGCCAATACCACCGTCCGGGTGCTCTATGCCGGCAGCCTGGACGACCCGAGCTGGTACGAGCCGAGCCGCGACATCTACGTCGCCAGCGCCCAGCCCTGGGACGTGATGCACGAAGGGCTGCCCAAGGACGAGGCCATGCCGGACTGGCGCAGGGCGCGCGAGGGTTAGGCCTGGCCCTCCTTGTAGAGCCAGGCGCCGGCCAGGGCGGCGACCGGCGCCTCGAAGAAGCCCCAGACGATGGTCGTCACCGCCATCTCCGCGGTCAGCAGCCCGGCGGTGAAGAACGAGGCGCTGATCAACAGCCAGGCGGTCGACCACAGGGTCAGCCCGGCGATCACCGCCGTCTTCGGACCAGGGCCGAAGCGCGGCCGCATGGCGGCGTACATCCACACCAGCACGATGCCGAACAGGAAGGTGACGACGACGATGCCGGCCGACTGTGCGGCGGTGAAGTCGTCGAGGGCGAAGGCTGCCCGGAAAGCCGCCCATTGCTCGCCGAGCACGACCTCGTTGAGGATGTATTCGCCGATGTTGAGCACGAGGCCCGCGAGCAGGCCGCCGAGGAGCACACGTGCGAGGTTGATGCCGCCCATGACCAACCGTCCTCCTTGTGTCGCGATTGCCGTCGATGCCGACGACACGAGTATACGGTCAGATCGATCGCAGGTTCGTCATGCGTGTCGTCGTCGTTGCGCCTGATCCGCGATGGCCGGCAATGTTCGATGCCGAAGCCGTGGTCCTGCGGCGCTGCCTCGGCGACAATGCCATGGCCATCCACCACATCGGCAGCACCGCCGTCCCGGGCCTCTGTGCCAAGCCGATCATCGACCTGCTGGTCGAGGTCGCATCGCTTGACGACGTCGACGTGCGCAACGCGGAGATGGCAAGGGCGGGCTACGAGGCGATGGGCGAATTCGGCATCGCCGGCCGACGCTACTTCCGCAAGCGCGATCGTGCCGGTGTGCGCAGTCACCACGTTCACGCGTTCGCATGCGGTTCATCCGACGTGACCCGGCACCTGGCCTTCCGCGACTACCTCAAGGCCCATCCCGCCGATGCCCGGCGATACGGCGATCTCAAGCGCGCCCTGGCATCCGTGCATCATGACGATATCGACGCCTACATGGACGGCAAGGATGCCCTGGTGAAGGCGCTCGAACGCGCGGCGCTGGCCTGGGAGGGCGCTGCGATTATCTGACCTGCCTCGCCTGTTCGAGCGGATGCGCGGCGAAGCGGGCGGCCGCGCCGCCCACGGGACGCCGTCCCGCTGGCATGACGGATCTGTTACACTTGCCGCACCCTGTGCGCGTAACCTCGATCAAGCTTTCAGGAGGGCGCGACCATGGCCACGGCTGCCGCCGTGCACGAAGCCCTTGCGCGACACTGGTCCGACGACGAGTACGAGGACCGTATGGTGGCGATCGCCTGCTTCGCGGTCACGGGTGATGCTGACGACGATGAACCGCAATGGCTCGCGCGGCAGCTTCGCAGCCATGACGGTGTGCAGGTCGATGCCGGTTGGCCGTGCGCCCTGGCCGTGTTTCCGAGGCTGATCGACGCCACGACCTTCGCCAGAGAGCTGCGCCATCGCCTGGACGGCCGCGTGCGCATGGGCGTCACGCTGGACACGTTCGAGGTCACCGGCGATGGCCGGCCGGCGGCCGGCTCAGAGTTCGCCAAGGAACTCATGCGACAGTGCGAGCCGGGCGGTCTGGTGATCTCGGCGGTGCCGGGGGAGCGGGTTACCACGCGGCTGGCCGGCGACCGGCTGGAGCCGGACGATGGCGCCGGGCTGCGTCAATCCCTGATTGCCGGTCTGCAATGGGCCGGCCTGCTCGGCTACTTCCTGGGCTGGAGCTACCTGATCTACTGGAAGGCCGCCTACTTCGCTCAACACGGCAGCTATCCCTGCTGGCCGCAGTGGCTGTGCAACTGACGCGGTGGCGGCGTGATGCTCAGTCGTCTTTCTCGAGAAAGGCGCCGAGGCTGTCGAGGCGCTGCTCCCAGAACTGCGCATAGCGCTGCAGCCACTTGTGGACGTCTTCCAGCCCTTCGGGGCGGGCCCGGTAATAGCGGTATCGCCCCTGCCTGCGCCGCGTCACCAGGCCGCTTTCCAGCAGGATCTTAAGGTGCTGCGACACGGCGCCGAGCGTGACGTCGAAGTGTGGCGCCAGTTCCTGCACCGACCGTTCCTGCACCGCCAGCAGGTCCAGCATCTTGCGACGGTTCCCGTCGGCGATCGCCTGATAGACATCCATACGGCCAGCTCTTGTGTGGTTCGGGCTTCTTCCTATATTATAGCTATCACTAAAATGTCAACGGTCGCCAGGGGCGCGCCGTGAAGGGAGCCAGCCATGACCGAAGCCCACGACGTCGTATCCCACGAGGACTGGATCGAGGCGCGCAAGCGGTTCCTCGAGAAGGAAAAGGAGTTCACCCGCCTGCGCGACGAATTGAGCCGCGAGCGCCGCGGCCTGCCGTGGGAACGGGTCAATGAGGACTATGTCTTCGACGGGCCGGAGGGACCGGTGTCCCTGGCCGACCTGTTCGACGGGCGCAGCCAGCTGATCGTCTATCACTTCATGTACGGTCCCGACTGGGAAGCGGGCTGCCAGAGCTGCTCGTACCTGGCCGATCACTTCGAGCCGGCCGTGATTCACCTCAATCAGCGCGACGTGTCCATGGTCGCGGTGTCCAGGGCGCCGGTCGAGGTGCTGCAGGCGTTCCGGCAGCGCATGGGCTGGAGCTTCACCTGGGTGTCGTCGCTGAACAACGACTTCAACCGCGACTACCACGTGTCCTTTTCCGAGCAGGAGATGGCGCGCGGCGATGCCTACTACAACTACCGCAGCGGCGGCTTCCCCAGCCCGGAGGCGCCGGGCGCAAGCGTGTTCTACAAGGACGCCGACGGCGCGATCTTCCACACCTACTCGACCTACCAGCGCGGCCTCGACATGTTCATCACCGCCTACCACTACCTCGACCTGGTGCCGAAAGGCCGCGACGAGGACAGCCTCAGCTACCCCATGGCGTGGATCCGCCGGCACGACGAATACGGCACCTGATCCCCCTACCTGCCGGTCAGAGCCGCGCAGTGGTCTGTTGCGGCCCCGGCGGCCCGGTCCTACCATTGGCACAGGCACGGCTGCCGTCGCGCGGGGTGCGCGGCGGCGCACGACAGGGGAGGTGCGTGATGGCCAAGACCGTATTCACCAACGTGCAGATTCTCGACGGCAGCGGCGACGATCCCTACGCGGGCGAGGTGCTGGTCGAGGGCAACCGGATCAAGCGGATCGCCTCGGGCGGCGGGCAGACAGACCGGGAAGGCGCCCGGGTGATCGACGGCGACGGGGCGACGCTGATGCCGGGTCTCATCGAGTCGCATCTGCACGTCACCTTCTGCGATACCGACACGCTAGAGGGCCTCGGCTTCATCCCGCCCGAGGAACACACCCTGATCGCCATGAAGAACGCCAGGAAGATGCTCGATCAGGGCTTCACCGCCGGCAACAGTGCGGCCGCGGCCAAGCCGCGCATGGACGTGGTGATCCGCAACGCCATCAACGCCGGCGACATTCCCGGCCCGCGGATGCTGGCGGCGACGCCGGAGCTGACCGTCTCGGGCGGCCTGGGCGACGTGAACCTGTGGCACATGGAGCGCGACACCTTCGCCATCGTCTGCGATGGCCCCGACGAGTTCCGCCGCGTCAGCCGGCAGATGTGCCGGGAAGGCGTCGATACCATCAAGATCAACCCGTCCGGCGACGAGTTCGTGCCGGTCGCCCGTGCCCATCACACCGTGATGAACGAGGAAGAGGTCGCGGCCGTGTGCGAGGTCGCCCGCTCGCGCGAGAAGCGCGTCGCCGGCCACTGCCGCAGCGCCGAATCCGTGAAGATGTGCCTGCGCAACGGCGTCGAGATCATCTATCACGCCACGCTGCTGGACGAGGAAGCGCTCGATATGCTGGAGGCCGAGAAGGACCGGGTGTTCGTCGCCCCGACCCTGGGCATCCAGTACACGACCCTGTACGAGGCCTCGGACTGGGGCATTACCACCGAGATCGCCACCGACATGGGCATGCGGCGCGAGTTGGAACGCGGCATCGAGAGCATGCAGGCGTTGAAGAAGCGCGGCGTGCGGGTGCTGCCGGGCGGCGACTACGGCTTCGCCTGGAACCCCATCGGCAACAACGCCCGCGACCTGGAGCATTTCGTCAAGCTGCTGGAGTTCACGCCGATGGAGGCCATCGTCTCGGCGACCAAGCAGGGCGGCGAGATCATGATGATGGGCGACGAGCTGGGCCAGGTTAAGGAAGGCTTCCTGGCCGACCTGCTGCTGGTCCGCGGCAACCCGCTGGCCGACGTCTCCATCCTGCAGGACGCCGACAACCTCATCGGCGTGATGAAGGACGGCAGCTTCCACAAAGACCCGGCCGATGCCGAAGCCGCCGCGCAGGTCGCGGCGGAATAGGCCGGCAGGGTCGGCGGGCGGGTCTGAGACCCGCCCCTACGGCACACATTGGACCCCGGTAGGGGCGGGTCTCAGACCCGCCCGTCGCCGTTGCCATCGCAACTGTCACAGGAATCCCGCGCATGAAGTTCGGCGGCATGGTCGCGACCAAGATCGACGACTGGCAGCTCTTCCCCTATCTCGAAGGGCTCGGCTACGACAGCGGTTGGGCGCCGGACTCGCAGATGATCTGGTCCGACTGCTACGCCACCCTGGCGCTGGCGGCCTGGCACACCTCTTCCCTGCGCCTGGGCACCGGCGTCGCCGTCGCTGGCACCCGGCTGGCGCCGGTGACCGCGCATTCGATCGCCTCGATCAACCGCATCGCCCCCGGGCGCGCCTTCCTCGGCATTGGCACCGGCCATACCGCGATGCGCATCATGGGCCAGAACCCGGTGCCGCCGACGGCCTTCCGCGACTACCTGCGCGTGGTGCGCGGGCTGCTCGATGGCGAAGAGGTCGCCTACGGCCCGTCCGGCGAGACGCGGCCGATCCGCTTCCTCGACCGCGAGCTCGCCTGCATCGATACCGAACACCGGGTGCCGATCTACGTCGGCGCCAACGGTCCGCGGGCGCTCGCCGCAACCGGGGCCTATGGCGATGGCCGGATCAGTGCTGGCAACGAGCCCTATCCGGTCTTGGTGCGCAACCTGGAGCGCATCCGCGCCGGCGCCGACGAGGTCGGTCGCACGTTGCCCGACGATTTCCACACCGCGGTCATGACCTTCGCCTGCGTGCTCCGGCCGGGCGAGGAGCTGAGCTCGGACCGGGTGATCGACGAGACCGGGGCCGAGGTCGTCTCCACGCTGCACTTCTGGTACGAGCTCTACCAGCAGCGCGGCGACGACAGTTTCGTCTTCGACCAGGTGCGCGGCCTGTGGGAGGATTACAAGCGCTACGTCGAGACGACGATGCCGGCCGAGCGTCGCCACCAGATGCTGCACCGCGGCCACTGCGCCTTCCTGCCGCCCGAGGAGCGCCGCTTCGTCACCCCGGCACTGATCGAGGCCGCCGGCGGCCTGGTCGGCGAACCGGATGAGATCGTCGCCCGCATCCGCGACCTCGAGGCGGCCGGCCTCAGGGAGGTCGTCCTGCTGCCCCCGCGTGCTGCCGCCCGCGACAACTTCAGGGACTTCGCACAACAGGTTATGGCACGATACTGAGGCGGGCGGGTCTGAGACCCGCCCCTACAGTGCATCCGAGGGTTGGTAGGGGCGGGTCTCAGACCCGCCCGTCGCGCCGCCAAACAACGATCACGCCAACACCGCCGCCGTTTCCAGCATCGCCGCGGTGGTTGTGAAATCGACGATGCCGGCGTCCGAGCCCAGGCCGGTCGCGACCAGGCCCGAGGCCGCCGTGCCCAGGCGGCAGGCTTCGACAACGTCCCAGCCGTGGCTCAGTCCGGCGATGAAGCCGGCGCAATAGGCATCGCCGCAGCCGGTGGTGTCGACCACGTCGACCACGAAGGCGGGGATGCGCTGGCCGCCCGCGGGCGTCGCCAGCCAGGAGCCGCGCGCACCCCACTTGAAGATGCAGGTCGTGGCACCACGGTCGAAGAAGAAGGCGGCGATGTCGTCCGGGTCGCTCAGTCCCGAAAGGCTCTCGGCCTCTTCCATGCTCGGCATGAAGTAGTCGACATGCGGCAGGCAAGGCTCGACGATCTTCATGGTTTCCGGTCCGGGTGCGATCAGGTCGAAGGTCGTCACGCAGCCGCGTGCCTTGGCCGCGCGCAGCAGCGCCGCTGTCGGTTCGCCGTCCATCTTCTCGAGCAGGCCACTGCCGCCCATGTGCAGGAACGGCCCGGCGCAGATCCGGTCATAGTCCGCCTCGTCGACCCACATGTGGTCGGAGGCGCCGCGCACGTGCAGCGCGGGGCGGTCGCCGTTGGGCCGCACGTTCAGGATTGTCGCCGAGGTCGGCGCGTCGCTGACCCGCCGCATGGCCGATCCGTCGACACCGAAACGGCGGTAGGTGTCGAGCACGAAGTCGCCTTTCTCGTCGTCGCCGACGGCGCCCACGGCCAGCGCCTTCAGGCCAAGCTTGGCGCAGTCGATCACCGTGCCGCCGGCGGTGCCGGCGACGGTGAGGCGGATCTCGTCGATGAAGTCGACGTTGCCGCCGTCGGGAATGCGCTCCACCGGCCGGCCCAGCACGTCCAGGATCATCAGGCCGACGCAGGCGACGTCGTGGCTCATGTGTGCTCTCCCTGTTGCAATCTAACTCGTGGCATCACGGCCATCTTGTCACATTCCCAGCTTCCCGCACCCAACCGGCCGGGACGCCAGTTCTTGCAAATCGTGCCAAAGCGCTAACAAAATGTGCCACAACGGCGGCTCCCGACCGACCGGACTGGACCTCGAGGCCGCCTACTGCGACTAGGTGATCGGTCTGATCGACATACGGCGGCTACACCGGATGCCACCATGGCGCGACGAGACAGATATCCGTTTGCCAAGGCAACGCAGAAGCTCTGCGCCGTCCTGAAGCTCCCGCCGGTCCAGGTGTTGCGGCGCGCCGGACTGCCGGCGGACAGCCTGACGCATGAAGGCAAAGGGATCACCGCGGACCGGGTCTTCGACCTGTGGAACGCTATTGTCGCCGAGGCCAGGCGCCCGGATCTGCCGCTCTTCCTGGGCCGAACCATGGCGCGCGGCCCGTTCGTGCCGGCGGTGTTCGCTTTTTCCTGCAGCCCCAACATCGAGATTGGCTTGACCCGGTTGGCGCTGTTCAAGCCCTTGGTCGGCCCGATCGCCCTGACGGTTGAGCGGGCAGACGGCGCCGTCACTGTGGGCATTGGCTCCATCGATCCCGACACGCCGATGCCGGCCAGCATGGCCGCGTTCGAGCTGGTCTATTTCCTCGAACTGGCGCGCACCCTGACCGCCGAGCACATCGTGCCGCTGTCGGTCTCGCTGTCGGGGCTGCCCGGCGATCCGGCCGGTCTGGAGGCGCACTTCGGCGTCGCCGCCGATATCGCCGATCGCGCCACTCTCGTGCTGTCCATCGAGGACGCGGAGCGCCCGATCATTTCCGAGGACGCCGGGCTTTGGGCGGACGTCGAGGTAGACCTGCGCCGGCAGCTTCTGGACCGCGACCGGCACGCGCCGATGAGCACGCGGGTGCAGAACGCACTGCTGGAGATGCTGCCGAGCGGCCGGTGTTCCGCCGGTGCCGTTTGCGCCCGCCTGCACGTGAGCAAACGCAGCCTGTATCGGCACCTCAGGAACGAGGGGCAATCCTTCCAGGCGGTGCTGGATGCCACCCGCTCTGAACTGTCGCTGTACTACCTCACCAAGCAAGACATCAGCATCGAAGAGATTTCCTACCTGCTGGCCTTCCGCGACCCGAACTCGTTCTACCGGGCCTTCCGTGGCTGGACGGGCATGACACCGATGGAGGCACGCAGCCAGCGCGCGCATTGACGCTGGCTGGCGGCTCCCAGGCCCACCCCCCAAACGGTCGCACCTGACCAACGGCGCGATTGGCCCCATCGGCAAGCGTTTTGGCACGATATGTTTTTGAGCAAGGCCGCTGGCTCTCCCTAGTCTTGCTCGCGGATGCAGGCGGCGATGACCGCATCTGGCATCGCCGTGAAAGGCGGAAGCGTGCAATTGGGGAGTATCGATCATGTCCATCGACGGCAAGGAGAAGACCGACGTCACGTTCCACTTGAAGCCGGCGGACCCGAGCCGCCGGAACCTGCTCGCCGGCGCGGCGGGTGTGGGTGCCGCAGGCCTGGGCGTTGCCGTGGGCCTCGGTACCGCGGCGCAGGCAGCCGAAACCAAAGGCGAGCAGCAAGGCCAGTTCGCCGGTCGCAGCGCCTTCATCACTGGCGGCGCCCGCGGCATCGGCTATGCCACGGCAGAGGCCTTGGCGAGGGCAGGCGCGAACATCACCCTCTATGACGTTGCCGGGCAGATCGAGCACGTCCGCTATCCGCTAGCTACTCCCGAGGACTTGGCGACGGCCAAGGCCAACATCGAAGCCCTTGGCGTCAAGTGCCTCGCCATCCAGGGTGACGTGCGCGACGCCGCCGCGCAGAAGGAGGCCGCCAACCGCACGGTGGCCGAGTTCGGCAGCCTCGACATGGCCATCGTCAATGCCGGCATCACCCAGGTCGGTCCGCTGGACATCTTCAGCGAAGCAGAGATCGACGTCGTGCTGGACGTGAACCTGGCCGGTGCCATGAAGACGGTTCAGGCCGTCGTGCCGATCATGCGCAAGCAGAACTCAGGCCGCATCGTCCTGATGTCCTCGGTCACCGGTCGTATCGGCCACGAGTACTTCCCGGTCTACTCAGCTTCGAAATGGGGCGTCATCGGCTTGGCCAAAGGCACGGCCCGGCTGCTCGCCAAGTCCAACGTGACCTGCAACGCGGTCTGCCCGTCTTTGGTGCACACCAAACTGCTGGACAACGACTACATCCTCGGCGCCCTGGTCCCGAAGAACCCGACCTGGGAAGCCTTCAACGCGCGGGCCAAGCAGCTGCATGCCATGCCGGTCGGCGCCTACGGCCCGGAGCACGTGGCCAACACCATCAAGTTCATCTGCAGCGACGAGGCCGCCTACATCTCCGGCGACGTCTTCGACATCGCCGCCGGGGCCAACGCCCGCCTCAACGCCTGAGGCCGCGGCCGTCGCGTATCGCTTCCCGATCGCGAGGAGTTCGACAATGGCACAGACCATTCTGATCACCGGTACGTCGTCCGGCATCGGCCGGGTCACGGCGAAACTGTTCCAGGAGAAGGGCTGGAACGTGGTCGCAACCATGCGCCGGCCCGAGGCCGAGGAAGAGTTGACGCATCTGGACAATGTGCTGGTAACCCGGCTCGACGTGACCGATCGGGACTCGATCCGGTCCGCTTTCGACGCCGGCATCGAACGGTTTGGGCAGATCGACGTGCTGGTGAACAACGCCGGCTACGGTGCCTACGGGCCGTTGGAAGCCTTCCCGATGGAGAACATCGAGCGCCAGTTCGACACCAACGTCATCGGCTTGTTGGCAACCACCAAGGCCGCGCTGCCGCATTTCCGTGCCCGGCAGTCCGGCGTCATCGTCAACGTCTCGTCCATGGGCGGTAAGGTCGCTTTCCCCATGGGGACGCTCTATCACGGCAGTAAGTTCGCCGTCGAAGGGCTGTCCGAGGCGCTGCACTACGAGATGGAAGCGATCGGCGTGAAGGTGAAGATCGTCGAGCCGGGGCGTTACGCGACCGACTTCAACGGTCGCTCCTTCGACCTGCAGAACGACACCGGCATGGTGGAGTACCAGGGCCTGGCACAGGCCCTCCTAAAGGCCTGGACTGGTCCCGACATCGTACACGGGGATCCGACCGAGGTGGCGGAAGTGATCCACCAGGCCGTGACCGACGGCAGCAGCACCCTACGCTACACCGTCGGCGCCGACGCCAAAGAGCTCATCGACAACCGTAAGGCTTTGGACGACGACACCTTCATCCGCGGCATCAAGACATCGATCGGCCTCAACTAGCCGAGCTTGGCGGGACGACGACGACACCTTGGCGGTAGTATCACCGACGCCGCGCGGCTGGGCTTTGACCTGCCGCATCGTGGCGCGGTAGCCCGACCGTTTGGAGTGTGACCGTCATGACCGAGCCCCTCAGTAGCAAGCCCTCCAGTCCACCGCCGCAGACCGTCGACGGGTCGAACAGCGATTTCGCCGAGGCGGCGCTCGAGCGCCACAAGCGCGAAGGTATGGAACTTGCCGTCAGGGCGCGCTGGATTGCCATGGCGGCGATCGCCGTCATGCTGCCGTTGATCAACTTCAGATTCGAGATGGTCTACTACGAGTTGCTGTTGCTTGCTCTGGCCTTGAACGGCTGGGCGCAACGGCGGGTCGCCCGCGTGGGCCGCTCCCGTATCGAGCTGTTGCTGCTGTTTGGCGATCTGGCGATCATGACGGTCGCGATCATTGTGCCGAACCCGCTGTCCGATGCCGATTGGCCGCTGGCGGCCGAGTATCGCTCCGGCGGCTTCATGTACTTCTTCATCCTCCTGGCGGGCGCCACCTTGGCCTACTCCTGGCGCACCGTGGTGGCGATGGGTGTCTGGACGAGCGCGCTGTGGCTTCTCGTCCTCGGCTTTGTGGGGTTGTTGTCGACAGGCGATCCAGCGTTGAGCCGGGCGGCCGATGCGGCGTTCGGCTTTGATCCGGAGCTGGCGGAGCTGCTCGATCCCAACAACCCGCTGTACTACATCCGCGTCCAGGAAGTGGTTGTGTTCCTGATCGTCGCGGCCACCCTGGCGGTGTCCATGCGCCGTTTCAGCCATCTGGTGCTGGGTCATGCGGCGCTGGAACGCGAGCGGGCCAATCTCGCCCGTTACTTCTCGCCCAATGTGGTCGAGGAGCTGTCGCACAATGACGAGCCGCTGAAGCAGGTTCGCACGCAGGACGTCGCCGTGCTGTTTGTCGACATCGTCGGCTTCACCCGTTATGCCGCCGACAAGACGCCGCAGGATGTCATCGCCACGTTGCGGCAGTTTCACCAGCGCATGGAGGACCAGGTATTCCGTCACGGCGGCACCCTGGACAAATACCTGGGCGACGGGCTGATGGCCACCTTCGGCACCCCGGTTGCCGGCGATGCCGACGCGTTGAACGCCCTGCGCTGCGCCAGGGCGATGCTGCGGTCGATGGCAGACTGGAACGCCGAGCGGGCCGCGGCCGGCGAGCCGGCAATCCGCGCCAGCGTCGGCCTGCACTACGGCCCGGCGGTGCTGGGCAACATTGGCGCCAATCGGCTGGAGTTCGCCGTGATCGGCAACACCGTCAATGTCGCCAGCCGCGTGGAGGCCCTGACCCGAGACCTGTCGGTTGAGTTGGCTGCCACCGACGCGCTGTTGCAACGCGTACGGGTCGAGGCCGGCGACGACGAGGCGGTGGCGGCGCTCGCCCGCCACGATGGCTTGGCGATCCGCGGACTGGATACGAAGATGACGGTCTGGACGCTTGCGTAGCGCTCGCGCGAGATGTGCATGTTGACGGCCAGTGGTCTTGGCCGCCCCGTACCCTTACCCGGCTTGAGCTGATCGCGACGGCGGAGGCGACATGTCGATCCTGCTTTACGGCGCGACGGGATACACGGGCAAGCTGATCGCCCGCACGGCGCGGCAGACCGGTGTCTCCGTGACTTTGGCCGGCCGCAATGCGGCGAAGCTGCAGCCGCTGGCGGCGGAGACCGGCTTCGACCACGCTGCCGTTGACCTGGGCGACGCCGCGGGGCTCAACGATCTCGTCGACCGGCACGACGTGGTGCTGCACATTGCCGGCCCGTTCTCGCGGACCGCGCGACCCATGGTCGAGGCCTGCCTGGCGCAGGGAACGCACTATCTGGACATCACCGGCGAGATCGCCGTGCTCGAGGCCCAACGTGCCCTCGACGCGCGCGCCCGCGAAGCCGATGTCATGCTGATGTCCGGTGTCGGTTTCGATATCGTGCCAAGCGACTGCCTGGCGCTGCACCTGAAACAGCGGATGCCGTCAGCGGTGCGCCTGACCCTGGTCATGCAGGGCATGGGCCAGATGTCGCATGGCACGGCGAAAACGGCGATCGAGGCGATCGATCGCGGCACCGCCATCCGCCGCGGCGGTGAGCTCACGTTCCTGAGCGCAACGCCGCGGCGCACGTTCCGCTTCGGCAACCGGCAGGTCGACTGTGTCGGGCTCTCCTGGGGCGATGTCGCCACCGCCTGGTACACGACCGGCATCCCCGACGTCGCCGTCTATTTCGAGGCGACGAAGGACCTGGAGCGGCTCGTCGGCCTGCCCGGTCTGGTCCGCTGGCTGCTCGCCACGCCACCCAGCCAGGCCTTCCTGCGCCGCCAGATCGACAAGCTGCCCGAAGGCCCCGACCCGGAAGCGCAGAAGACGCAGGTGACGCAGGTCCTGGGGATCGTCGAGGACGCCGACGGCAACGAGATGCGCGCGCTGCTGACCACACCCGGCGGTTATCACCTGACGGCGCTGACCGCCCTGCGCATCGCCAGCGAGGTCGACGGCGGCCGGTTCACGCCGGGCACTCACAACCCGGCCGAAGTCTTCGGTGCGGATTTCATCACCACCTTCGAGGGTTGTTCGATTGCCGACCTCGACTAGGGTGCGGCTGCAGACGCGACAGCCGGTCCCCGGCCGTCATCTCGTCTCGACGGTGTCGCCCAGCTGGCCAATGGCGGACTCGAAACGCTCTGCCGCTTCCTTGTCGCCAATCCGCGTTGGTCGGACGGTCCCGAGTTCGCCCAACGTGGCCCGTTGTGCCCGCGCCTTTTCCGTCTCGCCGGCGAGTTGCAGCAGTACGGCGAGGACGAGGCGGTTGCGCTCGAGCTCGAGGGTTTGCGCAACGAGGTATCCGCACACCTCGACCGCCCTGTCGAGCCGGCCCGCGACGTAGAAGCCGATGGCCTGCTCGCGGTAGTGGCGAAAGCGGTGCGGATCGGCCTTGTTGGCGTCGATCGCCCCGCCCAGGAGGTCCAGGCCTTCTTCGACCGAACCGAGATGGATCCGGGCAATACCTTCCATGGCCTGGGCCTGGGTGAAGCCGGGGTTGCTCTCGAGCGCGGTGCGCGCGTCGCTGAGCGCGGCTTCGAAGTCGCCCGTCAGATCGTAATGGGCGAGCCCTGATATGAGGCGGGCGAAATAGCTCTCGGGCGCCAGGGCGGCGGCTTCCTGGGCCAGCGCCATGATCTCTGCGTGCATCTCTTCGGGCAGCGCGCCTGCGCTGAACTCGCCCTGCCGATGCAGGCAGAAGCCCAGCATGCCCTTGGCCATCGAATTCTCCGGTGCCTGCTCCACGGCCAACCTCAGCGCCGCCTCGGCCTCGGCGTTGTTGCCGTAGCCACGCACGAAATGCCCGGCGGCCTTGTCCAACGGTTCCGGCACGGCCAGTTCGTTGTTTTCCGTCCCGGCGAGCCGCTCGAAGATCTGCGCTTTGACGCGCACCCGGATGGTGGACACCACATTGCGCGCAATCTCGTCCTGCAACTCGAAGACATCGTCGAGGGTGCGGTCGTAGCGCTCCGACCAGACCTGGTGCCGGTTCGCGCCTTCGAGCAGGCCGAAAGAGAAGCGGAGACGGCTGCCGGTGGCGCGCACGCTGCCACGCAGCACGAAGTCGGCGTTGTCCGTGCTGTTGCCGCCGGCGATCACGGCAACGGCAGTATGGTGGCCGAGACCGTCGCGGATGTCTTCGATCAGCCCCTCGGCCAGTTCTGACGCGGTCTCGCTGCTGCCGATAACTTTGAGCGCATCGATCGCCACGGTCGGCCGCTGGCCGGCGGTGCCGGACCGCTTCGGCGGGTCCTGGAGCCTCGCCGTGCGCCGCGTGTCACTGCCGCCGACATGGTAGACGGTGATCGGTTCCTTGATGTTCTTCAGGGCCGGGACGCCGCCGTCGACGAAGCTGATGTCGATCTTGCGTTTGACCTCTTCATAGACTTTCGAGGACACGCAGATCCCGCCCGGTGCGGCAAGTTCCTGCAGGCGCGCGGCGATGTTTACGCCATCGCCCAGGATGTCGTCGCCCTCGATAACGATGTCGCCGAGATTGACCCCCACCCGGTACCGGATACGACGGTCTTCGGGCACGTCCGCTTCGCGCTCCACCATCGAACGTTGGATGGAGACGGCGCAGATGACGGCATCGACGACGCTGGCGAACTCCACGAGCATGCCATCGCCCATCAGTTTGACGATGCGACCATGGTGCTCGGCAATCGTGGGATCGATCAGGTCGGCGCGATATGCCTTTTGGCGCGCGATCGTTGCGGCTTCGTCGGCCTCCATCAGCCGGGAGTAGCCGACCATGTCGGCACCGAGGATCGCAGCAAGTCTTCTGTTGACGCTTTGGTCAGCCATGCGGCCTCCCAAGAAACACGCATCGCGAGAATTAACTTACTGACGCCGCCGGACCGAGTCTATCGACCGCTCCACCGGCGTCGGCCGGGGCTGCCAAACGCAAAGGCGGCAGGCCGATCGCGCTAGAGTGCCGTGTCGCCACCGCCTATCCTGAGGTCGGCCAAGTCGGTCGGCGAATGCTGCGGGGCGCCCCATCATGAAGATCTTTCTCACCGGCGCGACCGGGTACATCGGCGGCTCCGTCGCGGCACGGCTCATCGGCGACGGCCATGCGGTGCGCGGCCTGGTGCGGTCCGAGACGCGGGCCGATCAGGTCCGCGAGCACGGACTAGAGCCGGTGATCGGCTCGCTCGATGATGCCGCCGTGCTGACAGCCGCTGCAGGCGAGGCCGATGCGGTCATCAACGCTGCCAGCGCCGACCACACCGGCGCCGTCGAGGCGATCCTCTCGGGCCTGGCCGGCAGCGGCAAAGCGTTCGTACACACCAGCGGCTCGAGCATCGTCGGCACCCGCGCCGGCGGCGAGGCCGTCGACGACATCTACGAGGACGACACGCCGCTGACGCCGTCGCCGGCGCGGGCCGCGCGGGTGGCGCTCAACGAGACGATCGTTGCCGCCGCCGGGCGCGGTGTGCGCACGGCGATCATCGCGCCCAGCCTGATCTACGGCCTTGGCCGCGGCGTCGAGCGGCACAGCATGCAGGTGCCCTGGCTGATCGCGCTCGCCCGCAAGTCAGGTGTCGCTCGGCACGTCGGTCCGGGCGGCAACATCTGGTCGAACGTACACATCGACGACCTGGTCGAGCTCTACGCCCTGGCCCTGGAGAAGGCGCCTGCAGGCGCGTTCTACTACGCCGAGAACGGCGAGCATTCCATGCGCGAGGTCTGCGTCGCGATCAGCCGGATGCTCGGCCAGGGCGGCCGCACCGAAGCGATGTCTCTCGACGAAGCCGCTGGTGAATGGGGCGAGGGGCCGGCCAACGACACCATGGGCTCCAACAGCCGCGTGCGCGCCGTGCGTGCCCGGCAGGAGCTCGGCTGGTCGCCCGCGGCGCCGTCGCTGATCGAAGAGATCGAGCGCGGCTGCTACGCCGCCGGTACTGTTGGCTGACTGATTTCAGGTCGGCTCGGCGATGAACACCGGGATCTTCCGCGGCGCCTTGGCCTGGTAATCGTCATAGGGTGGATAGGCCTCGGCGGCGGCGGTCCACAGGCGTTCGCGCTCGACGTCGTCGGTGACCTCGCGGATCCGCATCTTGAACACCTCGGTCCGGTCTCGGATCTCGACGTCCGGGTTGGCCCGGATGTTATGCACCCAGACCGGGTCCTTGGGACGGCCGCCGTATGAACCGACCAGTACATAGCTGTCGTCGACCCGCACGCGCATCAGCGGGATCTTGCGCACGGCGCCAGTCTTGTTGCCGACATGGGTGACGAGAATGCACGGCAGTCCGGTATCGCGCAGCGTCGTGCCTTCGGTGCCGCCGCTGCTCTCGTAGAGTTCAACCTGTTCGCGCACCCAGTCGAGCGCGGGCGGAATGTATTTGGCCATGGATGCCTCCTGTTGCCCCGCAGGGGGCACTCTGCCACAGCAACACGCCAGGCGAAACGGCGGCAGCCGGCGCTGCCGTCAGGTTCAGTCGAGCGCGATTTCGAGGCGGTGCTCCAGGCCAATTCGGCCCTGGATAACCGGGCCACTGTCGGTCATGCCAAAGCCCTTGTAGAGAGCCAAGGCCACGTGGTTGTCCGCATCGACGGTAAGGGCGAGCCGCTTCGCCTCAGGCCAGATCGCCGCGCACAATGCCACTGCGCCCGTAAATCCGGCTTTGCCATGGCCCTGGCCCTGCCAACGGGCGTCGATCTTCAGGCCATGCAGGGTAATCATGTCTTCAGCCGCCCATTCGGGCGACAGAGGCGGACGCTTCAAGACAACGAGGCCAATGGGCAACCCATCGAGCAGTATGCCCAGCCCGCGAATGCTGGCCGGTGGACCACCCAGGCATTCATCGACGGACTGGCTGAATGACCCGCCGAATTCCACCTGCTGATCGGGGATTTTAAGCATCCGCAGGTCGTGAAGCTGTTGTGTATTGAGCTGCCCGAGCTCCCTTAGTTCTATCCCCGCATTCATCGCGTGACTTCTTCCCATTCGCCCCGCCTCATGGTCGACCATCTCATCGATGGCGCGTGCGCGACAGTTGTTTTCGTTCTGGCTCCTCAAGAAAGACCTGCGCCAGGTTGGCTGATGCCCCGTTGCTTGAGATCGATCGCATCACCGGCTGGATGAATGACAGCTACCGGATACTATCGTCGCGCCAGCCGCGACCGCTGCCGGTACACTGCCTCAATCATCAGGTTGCTGGTCCTGGTTCTGACAAGTGCAAGGAAGCAAGGCATGAAGCGTGTCTCTTTGGCGGTGCTCTGGATTGTCCTGACGGCATACGGGGCGCGTGCGGAAACGATCGAGCTCTCGTATCAGGCGGTGATGCAGGTCCACGCATCGCACGCTGCACCCGTGCTCGACCAGCCACATCATGTCGTCGGTATCGCCGCGTTTCGCGGCATCGCGGTCTTCTCCGAAGGCGAGATCGCCGTGCACCGCTACGATGGCTGGTTCGATCTCGAGAACGGCTCGGGCAGGTTTCACGGCTATGCGCTTTGGCGCTTCGACGACGGCGCGGAGATCAGGGCCGCCTACGATGGAAAAGCAAGCCGGGCGGGCACCGGCAAAGTCGAGGTCGAGGCCAAGTTTCATGGCGTTTCTGGAACCGGGCGGTTCGCCGGGGCATCGGGCGAAGGTAGTTTCGCTGGGCGCCGGCTGGAGCCGGTCGATCGGGGCGGCAGCACCTATCTGAACGGCACGCTTACGCTCGACCTGCCCAACTGACCGACGGCGTGGCGGATCTACAGACAGGACAAGGCGAGGACGACGGCACCGAACCGGTCCGCCTGGCCGTTGTGGGCGCCGGGCCCATCGGGCGCCGCCACCTCCAGGCCATTGCCGCGGAAGGCGCCTGCCGGGCCGTCGGCGTGGTGGATCCATTGCCGGCCGGCGTGGCCGCCGCGGCGGACTGGGACGTGCCTCACTATCCGCGCCTCGACGAGATGCTGGATGAGGTCGCGCCGGACGGCGTGATCATCGCCACGCCGAACGCGCTGCATGTGCCGCTGGCACTCGACTGTGTTGAACGTGACATCCCCGTGCTGGTGGAGAAGCCGGTGGCCGACACGCTGGAGGCGGCGCTGGTCCTGGCCGAGGCGGCCGGGGCGTCAGGCACGCCGGTCCTGGTCGGCCACCATCGACGACACAATCCCGTCATCGGCAAGGCGCGCGAGGTGATCCGGTCCGGCGGCCTCGGCGATCTCGTGGCGATCTCCGCGGTTTGGTTGGTTCGCAAGCCGGCGGGCTACTTCGACGTGGACTGGCGGCGGCAGCCGGGCGGTGGCCCGGTGCTGATCAACCTGATCCACGACATCGACAGCCTGCGCTTCATCGTCGGCGACATTGCCGCTGTACAGAGCATGACCTCCCGTGCGCAGCGGGGCTTGGACGTTGAGGACACGGCGGCCGTGCTCTTGCGCTTTGAGACTGGCGCCCTGGCCACCATCACGCTGTCCGATGCCGCCGCGGCGCCGTGGAGCTGGGAACTGACTGCCGGCGAGCGCACCTCCTACGACTTCCCGGTCACCGGGCAGGACTGTTACTTCTTTGCCGGGACCGAGGGCTCGCTTGCGGTGCCGTCGCTGCACCTGTGGCATCACCAGGGCCCGCAGGACTGGCAATCGCCGATGCTGGACACGCGGCTTGCGGTGGAAGCGCGCGATCCCATTCGCGCCCAGGCGGCGCACTTCGCCGACGTCATCCGCAGGCGGACCGAGCCTCTGATCACCGTCCGTGATGCGGCACGGACGCTCGAGGCGACGCTCGCCGTGACCCGCTCGGCGGCGACAGGGCGCGAGGTCACGCTGTCGGCGTAAGGCGGCTGGTGGCCGCGGCAGTCCTACGCGACCGAGGCGATGTAGTCCGCCGGGAAACCGAGCTTTTCGAGCGCCCTGCGCAGGCGCGCGGCGTAGTCCGCATTGGCTTCGTCCGGTGCCGGCGCCTGCCGCAGGTTGAAGCACAAAGCCGGCAGACTGTCGCCGTTGAGGGTGCGGGCGATGATCGCCTCGGGGCGGTAGTCCTCCAATCCCGGTGCGCCATAAAGCCGGTCGAGGGCGTCGTGGGAGAGGGCGAACACCATGCCGTAGGCGCGTGCGCCGTCCGCCGGGACCAGGGTCGCGCGCCGGCCGATGCGCAGCGCGAAGCCGTTGGCGAAAGCGCGCCGTGGGTTCTCCGGCACGATGTCGCTCTCGCGCAGGATGTCGGCGTCCATGAACAGGCCGTAGAAGAAGCCGTCAACGCGTCGCTCGGTCATGTGATGGCCGGTCCTTTCGTGCATGGTTAATGGCGTGCGCGTGCAAACCTGGCACATGGCTATCGGCCATGCAGGTGCCGGGTCGGGCCGCGCGGATTGAATTCGTCACCTCTCATCAGCTAGGTTTCTCGTCAAGTAATCCCGTTCTCGAGGTGCCGGCAAACGGCACGCCAGTGCCCTGACGGGCGCGGCGACAAGAAGAACGGGCAGGAGGAAACATGAACGATACGGCCCAGACGCACTACGAGGTCATCGTCATCGGCGCTGGCGTGGCTGGGATCTACCAGATCAAGCGGCTGGCGGATCTCGGCATCGACGCCACGGTGCTGGAGGCGGCACCGGACCTGGGCGGGACCTGGTACTGGAACCGCTATCCGGGCGCCCGCTTCGACAGCGAGAGCTACACCTACGGCTACTCCTTCTCGAAGGAGCTGCTCGACGAGTGGCACTGGAAGGAACGCTACTCCGCCCAGCCTGAGAACCTGCGCTATCTCAACTACGTTGCCGACAAGTTCGACCTGCGTCGCCACATGCAGTTCAACGCCCGGGTCGAGGCGGCGCATTGGGATGAGGTGGATAACATCTGGCGGCTGAAAATCGTCGACGGGCGTGAGCTCACCTGCCGCTTCGTGATCATGGCGCTCGGCCTCCTGTCAACACCGACCGAACCCCGCTACGAGGGCATGGACCAGTTCAAGGGCCGCTCGTTCCACACCTTTTATTGGCCGCACGAGGGCGTCGACCTCAAAGGCAAGAAGGTCGGCATCATCGGCACCGGCGCCACGGCGATCCAGATCATCCCAGAGGTCGCCAAGGAGGCAGCCGAGCTGACCGTTTTCCAGCGCCGGCCCAACTGGGCGGCGCCGCTCAACAACAGCCCGATCTCCGAAGAGCAGATGGCCGAGATCCGCGCCCGCTACGATGAGATCTTCGAGATCTGCGCCCGCACCCCCGGCGGCTTCGAGCACGAGCCAGACCGCCGCGGCTTCTGGGAGGTGCCGCGCGAGGAACGCGTGGCGATGTGGGACCGGCTCTATGGCGAGCCCGGCTTTGGCATCTGGCTCAGGAACTTCCGCGAGATCTTCACTGACGAGGACGCCAACGCCGAGTTCTCCGAGTATATCGCCGACCGCATCCGCCAGCGGGTCAAGGACCCGGAAACGGCGGAGAAGCTGATCCCACGCGATCACGGCTTCGGCGTGCAGCGGGTGCCGCTGGAAACCTTCTATTACGAGGCGTTCAACCGCGACAACGTACACCTGGTCGACGTTTCCGAGACGCCGATCGAGCGGGTCACCGAGACCGGCCTGCGCACCAGCGGCCGCGACTACGACTTCGACGTCATCGTCTACGCGACCGGCTTCGATGCCATGACCGGTTCCTTCGACCACATCGACATCCGCGGCGTCGGCGGCGAGACGCTGCGCGACAAGTGGCGCGACGGGCCGTCGACCTTCCTCGGCGTTATGATCCACGGCTACCCGAACCTGTTCATGCCGGCCGGCCCGCAGAGTGGCTCGGCTTCGACCAACTACCCGCGCGGCATCGAGACCGGCGTCAACTGGTGCACCGACTTCCTGCAGTACATCTGGGAACACGGCTTTGTACGCGCCGACGCGACGGAAGCGGCCGAGGAGCGCTGGACCGGCCACGTCACCAAGATGTACGCGTCCATGCTGATGCGGAAGGCGAAATCCTGGTTCACCGGCTACAACTCCAACGTGCCGGGGCACGAGGCGGGGCGGGTGCGCTACTTCGTCTACAACGGTGGCGCGCCGAAGTATGTGAGCATCATCAACGAGACGGCCGCCTCCGGCTATGAGGGGGTCGACCTGACGCCGGGCCCGCTGCCGGGCGCGGGCAGGCAGGAGGCGCGCATGGGAGACGCTGCTGATTAGCCTTAGCGGCTTGCGGGAACGATCGACATGGACATGACGCTGTCGCCGGCGGACGAGGACTTCCGTGCCATGGTGCGCGACTTTCTCGACGCCGCGCTGCCCGACGATCTGCGCGAGGCGGCGCGCAAGCGCACGAGCCTGTGGCAAGACATCGACTCGGCCATGGCCTGGCAGCGCATCCTGCATGCGCAGGGCTGGGCCGCGCCCGACTGGCCAGAGGAATACGGCGGCACCGACTGGACGTTGGTCCAGCGCTACATCTTCGCCCGGGAATGCGTGCGCGCAGAGGCGCCGGCACTGGTGCCGATGAGCCTGAAGATGTGCGGGCCGATGCTGATCGGCTACGGCACGGCGGCGCAGAAGGCGCACTATCTGCCGCGGATTCTCAGTGGCGAGGACATCTGGTGCCAGGGCTACTCCGAGCCCGGGTCCGGCTCGGACCTGGCCTCGCTCAGCACCACGGCGGTCAGCAACGGCGACGACTACATCGTCAACGGCAGCAAGATCTGGACCAGCTACGCCCAGCACGCGAGCATGATGTTCGCGCTGGTCCGAACGTCGACGGAAGGCAAGAAACAGGAGGGCATCTCCTTCCTGCTGATCGACATGTCCACACCGGGCATCACCGTCGAGCCCATCATCAACCTCGAAGGCGTGCACGAGCTGAACCAGGTCTTCTTCGACGACGTCCGCGTGCCCAAGGCGAACCGCGTCGGCGACGAGAACGACGGCTGGTCGGTGGCCAAGTATCTGCTCCAGTTCGAGCGCTTCTCCATGGGCTCGATCGAGTTGCGTCGGGTGCTTGAGAAGATCGAAGCCCTGGCCAGGCTGACCCGCGCCGACGGTGCGGTCCTGGCCGAAGGGCCGGACTTCATGCGCCGCCTGGCGGCACTGCAGGTCGACGCCATCGCCCTTGAGGTCTCCGAGCAACGGGTGCTGTCCAGCCTCAGCGCCGGCAAGCCACCCGGCGCGGTGTCCTCGCTGCTGAACGCGCAGCATGCCGAGACCCTGCAGCGGGCCGACGAACTGGGCGTGGAGGCGGCCGCCTACTACGCCTGCCCGCATCAGCCCGAAGCGCTGGAGCTGGGTGTCAACCGCCCGCCCGTCGGGCCCGAACTGGCGGTGACCCTGATGCCGACCTATCTCAGCAACCGTTCGCGGACCATTGCCGGCGGCTCCTCTGAGATCCAGCGCAACATCGTCGCCAAGGCCATCCTGGGGCTGTGAGGCAGTGGCACGACGGGCGGGTCTGAGACCCGCCCCTACAGGTCCTTTTCGCTTTGTAGGGGCGGGTCTCAGACCCGCCCGCGCGCTCCCGTCGTGTCTGAACCGTGGCGTCGCTAGCGCTGCCGGTCGGCGAACGCGGCGTGCAGGCCCAGACCGATGAACAGGCCGCCCGTCACATAGCGCGGCAACGGCCCCCGCAGCAGCCTTCCGCCGAGCCAGCGCCCCACGCTGCCGGCAAGCAGGGCATAGGCGCCATCGGTGATCAGCGCCAGCACCACATAGAGGCTGCCCAGCAGCAGCACCTGTTGCGCCACCGGTCCGTGACCCGGGTCGACGAACTGGGGCAGGAAAGCGAGGAAGAACACCGCGATCTTGGGGTTGAACAGGCTGACGATGACGCCGTCGGTGAACAGACGTGACAGTGACAGCGGCGCGCCGGCGTCGATCTCGGCCGCGGCCCCGCGCGCCAGTAGCGTCTTCAGGCCCAGGTAGATCAGGTAGGCGGCGCCCAGGGCCTTGACGATGCCGAAGGCGGTTGCCGACGTCAGCAGGATCGCCGACAGGCCGGCGGTCGCGGCGACGACATGGATGAAAGCGCCGGCAGACAGGCCGCAGGCGGAGACCAGGCCGGCGCGATGGCCCTGACCGGTGCTGCGCGCCACGACATAGAGCACACCCGGGCCGGGGATCAGCAGCACCACAAGTGCCGCCGCGGTGAAGGCCATCAATGTCGCGCTTTCAGGCATGTCGATCTCCGCGGGCATTGTGCCGGAACGGCCGGTGCGGTCAATTTGTCAGGCAGCGGCTTTGCACTAGTATCTATCCCTCAATTGACGGTGCTGCCGGGCGGTCGAGCGATCGGCCCAGGCCACCCTTTCATTGCCACCTTTGGGATCCCGTTCAAAGATAGGACGCACCACGCATGGCCGACACATCCACGTACACGCCGCCCACGGTCTGGAAATGGGAGACCGAGAGCGGCGGCAACTGGGCTTCGATCAACCGGCCTATCGCCGGCGCGACGCACGAAAAGGAGTTGCCGGTCGGCGAACATCCGCTGCAGCTCTACTCCTTGGCCACGCCCAACGGGGTCAAGGTCACCGTCCTGCTGGAGGAATTGCTGGCGCTCGGCAAGAGCGGCGCCGAGTACGACGCCTGGCTGATCAAGATCGGCGATGGCGAACAGTTCGGCAGCGGCTTCGTCGCGATCAACCCGAACTCCAAGATCCCGGCCTTGCTTGACCGCAGCACCTCACCGCCGACGCGGGTGTTCGAGTCCGGCGCCATCCTTATGTACCTCGCGGAGAAGTTCGATGCCTTCCTGCCGCACGACCTGTCGGCGCGGGCCGAGTGCCTGTCGTGGCTGTTCTGGCAGATGGGCAGCGCGCCCTACCTCGGCGGCGGCTTCGGGCATTTCTACGCCTATGCGCCGGAGAAGTACCGCTACCCGATCGACCGTTACGCGATGGAAGTGAAGCGCCAGCTCGACGTGCTGGACCGGAACCTGGCCGACCGGCGGTACCTGTGCGGCGACGACTACAACATCGCCGATATCGCCACCTATGCCTGGTACGGCGCCGTGGTGTTGCATGACGCCTACAAGGCCAGCGAGTTCCTCGACGTGAAGTCCTACGGCCATGTCGTCCGCTGGGCGACGGAGATCGAGGAACGTCCCGCGGTGCTGCGCGGTCGGCGGGTGAACAAGACCTGGGGACCCGAGGAGTTGCAGGTCCCCGAACGCCACGCCCCCAGCGATCTCGACTGAGGCACAGATCGGGCGGGTCTGAGACCCGCCCAAGCTTGCTACTCCGCGGCCTGGGCCGCGTGCGCCTTCAGATAGCGGTTGAGCTGCCGGTCGTGCCGGCTCATCGCCGAGCGGCCGGCCTGTTCGGGCCAGGGCCGCCAGCGTGGGGCGGCGCCTTCGGGCCGGTCGCCCATGACCGTGACCCGCTCGATCACCCGCTCGCCGACGAAATCGTTCACCACATAGTGCTGGGTGAAACGGTTGTCCCACATGCCGATGGTGCCGGCCTGCCAGTGATAGCGTACGGTGAACGCCGGCTGTTTCACCCAGTTGGTCAGGTACGACAGCAGGTTGTCGCTCTCGGGTGCGTTCATCTCGACGATGCGGCGGGTGAAGTGTTCGTTGACATAGAGCGCTTTGCGTCCGCTCTCTGGATCGATGCGGACCAGCGGATGGATGGTCATCCGGTCAGCGCGGTCGTGCGGGTGCGCGTCATGCAATGCGCTCAGACCGTCGCAGAGCTCCTGCAGCGGCGGCGACAGGCCTTCGTAGGCCGCGAACAGGCTGCTCCACATGGTGTCGCCGCCGACCTCGGGGCATTGCTTCATGTTCAGGATCGACATCAGCGCCGGCTGCGGCAGGAAAGTCAGGTCGGTGTGCCATTCGTCCGCGATCCCGCCCTCGCTGGCAGCCAGGCGGAACAGCTCTGGATGATCCTTCGGCGTCCGCTCGGTCAGGTTCGGATGCCCCTCCAGCGGTCCGAAGTTGTGGCCGAAGGCAACATGGTCATCGACGCTCATGTGCTGGTCCGGAAAGAACAACACCCGGTGTTCGTTCAGCAGCCGCTTGACCTCGGCGATGTCGCCGTCGTCCGCTTCAGCCAGCGTGACCCCAGACACTTCCGCGCCCAACGCCGCCGAAAGGCGTTTGATATGCCAACCGTTCGTTGCCATGAGGTCCTCCTGATGTCTCGGAGCGTTTCTTGCGTCCGCTTCCACGACAGTTTAGCGAACGGTCGACCTGCCTGCCATGCAGGCGCGGGCGGGTCCCAGACCCGCCCCTACAGGTTCACAACAGGTTGGTAGGGGCGGGTCTCAGACCCGACCGCCTCAGCGTCGCGATCAGTGCTCTTTCGCCAGGTACTCGACGAACACCAGCAGCATGTCGGGCGTCTTGCCGTCCTTGGCCAGGGGCAGGATCACATCGTCGGCCCGAAGGAATTCCCTGTGGGGCCCGACGTAGGGCGTTTGGCTGTGCACCGGCTCGGCGGTCAGAGCAACTTCATGGCAGTTCGAGAATATCTTGCTCGGCGGGCACATGTGCGGGATCTCGGTCATCCGCATGCCTGTCCAGTCGGCGGACAGGTGCAGGACCACGCCGGTACCAATGAGCCGGAACCGGAAGTCCCATGGCTCCCGCAGCACGTCGAGCAGAACGACTTGAGGCAGCAGGTTGCCGAGTTCGGCCGGCGTGAAGTCCGCCCGGCTTGGCAACCTGTCAGGCTGGCACTTGCCGGACCAGAACTTGAAGCCCTCGGCGACGACTCGGCCGCGCAGTTCCACCGGCAGGTGCCTCGGGATGAACCCGGCAGTGAGAGTGCTGAATTGCCGACTCTTATGGTCGGTTCTCGTCATGCGCCTGTTCCTTGCTTTTGTTGTTCTTCACCCTGGCTCGAACCGCAATTCAAAGGCGTGACGCGCTCGCCGTCGCGACGACACCCGGCGCCTTGCGCGCACCCCGAACCGCCGGCAATTCAGAGGTCCGGACTGTCCAAATGGGCCCGCCCGGCCGGTTGTGCAAGAGCGGGAGGCAAATTCACCGAGGTCGTCCAATGTGGTCAGAATTATCATTTAAAATCAATACATTACTAAGCTCTGAGGTGTTCTCGGGGAGCCGCGCGTGACGGCTGAAACATTACCATTTTGTCATCCCAGCCCGGGCGGCGGTGACCGGGTGATGACAGAACGTGCGAAGACAGGACCTACGGCCTCCACCGGCGAAATGTGACGGCACGCTACAACTCCAGATTGTCGTTTGTCAAGAACGCCGGCCGAACAATAGTCACGGACGCCGTGAGACCGGGGAAGGGAGCCCGCGATCCCTGTGCCGCTGCTTCACACCCGGGCCATCACGCCGACGCAACCGTTTGATGCGCCGCTACTGCGCCTGCAGGTACACCCCGTAGAGCCGGGCGATGCCGATGGCGAGAGCCGCGACGACGAGCAGGATCGCCAGCACCACCGCGCCGGCTTTGACCAGGGACGAGGCCTTCACGCCCGGCCGGCACAGCGGCACCAGGTTGAAGGCGAGGCCGCCGAAGACCACCAGGCCGGCGCCGATGCCGAACAGGGTCAGCGACCAGGGCTGGAAGATCATCGCCAGGGCGGCGATGCACAGGCCGATGATGGCGTACTCGACCCGCCGGGCCTGGGCCGCGGTCATGCCGCCGGCCGGGTCCTGCCGCTCGCTCATCCGCCCAGCCTCCGGCCGTCGTCGCCGAACAGGTGCAGCTTGTCGGGCGCGAAGGCGACGTGGATGTGGCTGCCGACGGCCGGCTGCGGGCCGCGCGGCACCACCACGCGGATGTCCTGGCCGCCGGTGGTCAGGTGGAGCAGGGTTTCCGCCCCCATCGGCTCGATCAGGTCGACCGTGGCCGCCAGGGCGTCCGGCCCGGCCTCGCCGCGCAGGAGCACGCCGCGCGGGCGCACGCCGATGGTGCAGCCGGCACCGGGCTGCAACGTCGCACCGGCCTCGCCGGCGTCGAGGCTGAGCTCCTGCTCGGCGACGCGGAAGCCGATCCGGCCGTTGCGCGCCGTCACCGTCGCCGGCAGCAGGTTCATCTGCGGCGTGCCGATGAAGCCGGCGACGAACAGGTTGGCCGACCGGGCGAACACCCGGTGTGGGGTGTCGAACTGCTCGATCACGCCGTCGCGCATGACCGCGATCCTGTCGGCCATGGTCAGCGCCTCGAGCTGGTCATGGGTGACAATGACGGTGGCCTTGCTCAGGCCGGTCAGCACTTCCTTGATCTGCCCGCGCATGGTTTCGCGCAGCTGCACGTCGAGCCGACTCAATGGCTCATCGAACAGGAAACAGCTCGGCTCGCGCACGATCGCCCGGCCGACGGCGACCCGCTGCTTCTCGCCCTCCGACAGCCGGCCGGGGATGCGGTCGGCGACGTCGGCAATGTGCAGGATCTTCATGGTCCGCTGCACCCGGGCGGCGATCTCGGGCGGTGCCAGCTTCTCCGCGTGCAGCGGGTAGGCGATGTTCTCGGCCACCGACAGGGTCGGGTAGAGGGCATAGAACTGGAACACCATGGCGACGTTGCGCGCCCGCGGCGCCAGCTCGTTGACCCGTGCGCCGCCGATCAGCACCTCGCCGGCGGTCGCTGCCTCCAGCCCGGCGACCATCCTGAGCGTCGTCGTCTTGCCGCACCCCGACGGGCCGAGCAGGCAGACCACCTCGCCGGCGGTGACGTCCAGGTCGATGGCGCTGACTGCGGTGAGGTCGCCGAACCGCTTGGTCAGTTGTCTGAGCTCGATCGTCGACATGGGCCTGCCTCAGCGCTTGATGGTGCCGAAGGTGACCCCGCGCAGCAGCTGGTTCTGCAGCACGAAGGTGACGACAATCACCGGGATCAGGAACAGCGTCTCGATCGCCGCCAGCAGGCCCCAGCGCACGCCGATGTCGCCACCGATGGTTTGCGCCATCGCCACTGGCACGGTGCGGGTTTCCACGCCGGTCAGCAGCAGCGCGAAGAGGAATTCGTTCCAGGTCAGGATCAGGCCGAACACCGCGGTCGCCGCCAGCCCGGCCTTCACCTGCGGCAGGCAGATGCGCAGAAACACGCGGGTGTCCGAGCTGCCGTCGAGCCGCGCGGCGTCCTCCACGTCGGGCGACAGTTCGTCGAAGAAGCTCTTCATCATCCACACCGTGAACGGCAGGTTGAAGGCGGTGTAGAGCAGGATGATGCCGATATAGGTGCCGGACAGGCCGGCGACGCGGAACATCAGGAAGATCGGGATGATCACCACGATCGGCGGCAGCATGCGCGTGGTCAGGATGATGAACAGGTAGGTGTCGTTGCCCTTCAGCGGGTAGCGCGAGAAGCCATAGGCCGCCAGGGTACCGATAATTAGCGCCAGCAGCACCGACGAGCCGGCGATGAACACCGAGTTGAAGAAATAGAGGTCGAAGCCGGTGTCGACCGCGGCCGCGCCCTTGATGTAGGCGCGGGAGAACACCGAGACGAAGTTCTCCAGCGTCGGCGTGAACAGGAACTTGGGCGGGATCGCCAGGGCGTCGTTGTGGGTCTTGAACGCGGTCAGGATGATCCACAGCACCGGGAAGAAGTAGATGAAGGCGATCACGCCGGCAAAGGCGGTCCATAGCCAGCCTGCCTGGCCGATGCCGCGCCGGTTGCCCGCTGCCATGGCTCAGGACTCCTCGTTGCGCTGCTTGACGAAGTACAGGTAGAGGTTCGTCAGCACGATGACGACGAACAGCAGGATGTAGGCCAGGGCCGAGGACTGACTGGTCTTGAAGTACTGGAAGGCCATGCGATAGACGAACACGGCGATGGTCTCGGTCGAGGTGCCTGGCCCGCCGGCCGTCACCAGGAAGACGATGTCGAACAGCTTGAACGCCTCGATGGTGCGGAACAGCAGGGCCAGCAACAGCAGGCCGCGGATGTAGGGGAAGGTGATGGTCCAGAACCGTCGCCACCACGAGGCGCGGTCGACCTCGGCCGCCTCGTAGAGGTACTTCGGCACGCTGACCAGCCCGGCCAGCACCAACAGCATGACGAACGGCGCCCACATCCATGCATCGGCGAAGACGATGGCGGCAAGGGCGCCTGCGGTGCTGTCGAGCAGGATGAAGGTCTCGCCGGTGACCGCCTTCACGGCCTGGCCGAGCAGGCCGAAGGTCGGTTCGTAGTAGTAGCGGAAGAAGGCGCCGACAGCGACGTAGCTCAGCATCATCGGCGTCAGTACCAGCATCAGCAGCACCCGCCGGCCGGGAAACTCCTTCTCGAACAGCAGCGCCAGCAGGAAACCGGTGACCAGCTGCGCCAGTACCGTCAGCAGCACCACCAGGGCAGTGGTCTGCAGCCGGTCCCAGACCTGCGGGTCGGTCAGCACCTTCTCGTAGTAGTAGAGCCCGGAGAAGCGTGGTGGGGCCAGCCGGTTGGCGCGGTAGTGGAAGAAGCTGAGGCCGAACGACCACATGAGCGGGAAGATGTTCATCACGAACAGCAGCGCCAGCGCCGGCGCCACCAGCAGGGGGCCGTGATGGCGGCCCCAGGCGCGGATCACCAGGGCCAGGCAGACCAGCGACACTGCCGCCAGGCTGACCGAGAAGGCGACGTCGACCGGCAGCACGAACACGGATCCGGGCACGATGACGATTGCCGCGACCAGCGCCAGGCGCCAGTTGTCCGGCGTCGGACGCCACCAGGGCGCCCCCATCGGTGGCTGACCTGCGATACTGCTCATGAACTGGATCCGCCCGGCGTTGCCGTCATGGCGTCGCCGGGCGGCGGGCATCGCTGCCCGCCGCCCGTGAACGCGAACGCGTCGTCTACTGGATGCGACCGGCCTCGGTCAGCAGCTCCTGCTGGAACTTGGCGATCGCGTCCAGCGCCTCCTGGGCCGACTTCTGTCCGGTGATCGCCTTGTCGAACTCCTCCTGCTGCTGCACAAGCAGCTCGAAGAACTCGGGGATGTGCCAGACGTCCTTCTGCCAGTCCAGGCTCGGCCCGAAGGCGTGGTTCCAGGGCCGGTAGCTGGCGTACTCGGGCGAGGCATAGACGCTCTTCAGGCCGCTCTGCCCGCCGGCCTTGGCGAACTTCACCTGGGTCTCGGGCGACAGCCACCACTTGACGAAGTCAACCGCCTCGCGCTCGACCGTGTCCGAGTTCCAGGTCGTCAGCACGAACGGCTGGCCGCCGATGTTCGACCAGCGTGACATCTCGCCGTTGGCCTGCTTGGTCCCCGGCATACGGGCGAAGGCCACCTTGTCGGCGACCTTCGAGGTCGCCTCGGTGATCGCGGATTCGCCGAAGCCGATCCACTGGATGATCCAGGCGACCTTGCCCTCGCGGAACAGCTCGTCGAACCTTGAAGATGTCCATGGTCCCGGTCTTCACCACCGGCGGCATGTGCGGCAGCATCGACAGGTAACGCTCGAAGCCGGCCACCGACTTGGCCGAGTTGACGACGCCTTCGGCCTGCGCCTTGGGCTCACCGGTCTCGTCCCAGATGTCGCCGCCGTTCTGCCAGATGAAGCCGTTCACCTGCATCGACGAGAAGTCGTAGTCCTTCCCGGCCTGGTAGGCGATGCCGTAGAAGTCGTCGGCGACGTCCTGGCCGGCCAGCTTGTCGCCGGCCTTGCGGCGGAAGAACTCGCCGAAGTGGTCGACCATGCTCCAGTCGGCGTTGTTCATCTCCTCCGGCGTGCACGGCAGCTTGTAGCCGTACTTGGCCTTGAACGCGGCCTGCTCGCCGGAATCGCAGAACAGGTCCTGGCGGTAGTAGACCACCAGCACGTCGGGCATCTGCGGGAAGCCGTAGAAGTTGTCCGACTTGTGCGGGTAGGTCGAATAGGCCGCCACCAGGTTCGGATGCAGGTCACCGAAGGTGGCCTTCAGCTCGGGGTCGGCGTCGATGAACTTGTTGATCTTCAGGAAGTAGCCGCCCTCGATGAAGGCGCCCAGCCACTGGCTGTCGGAGACCGCCATCTGGTACTTCTTCTCGCCCGAGGTGAGCGAGGCGGCCAGGCGTTCGTAGTAGTTCGGCCAGGGGATGAAGTCCGGCTCCAGCACCACGTTGTTGCCGCTGGGGGCCTTGTAGAACTTGTCCGCCAGGTCCTTCATGATCCGCGTCGGCGGCCAGTCGGGCACCGCCATGCGCAGGACGATGTCCTCTGCCGACGCCGGCATCGCTGCCGCCAGCGTCAGCATCGCCCCGCCGGCGGCGAGGCCCAGTGTCTTCGATAGGATCTTCATGGTCTCGGTCCTCCCTTTTTGGACCCGAATTCTGTCGACGACGTCATTCCTCCCTGCCGCGATGCCGGCCGGCAAACCTCAGCGGATCGCCGTGCCCGTATCGCGGGCGAAGACGTGCGTGTTCTGCAAATTCATCTCGACCGTGAGCGACTGGCCCACGGCATAGTTCACGGCCTGCTCCTCCGGCAGGACCATCTTCAGCGCCTGGCCACCGGCTTCCAGGTCGAGCACGGTGACATCGCCCAGTGGCTCGGTCAGGTGCACGGTTGCCTGGAACGATGGGCCCCGCGCCGGCTCTGCGGCCGGGGTCAGGTCGTGCGGCCGGACGCCGAACCACAGGGCGGTGCCGCCGGCGAAGGCCTCCAGTGCGCCGGCCCAGGGCCCGCCGCCGATCTCGGCGAAGGGCAGGGCGACGCCCGCCGTCGCCGCCGCGCGCTGTGCCGGGAGCAGGTTGATGGTCGGCGCGCCGACCAGTCCGGCGACGAAGTCGTCGACCGGGCGGTCGTACAGCTCGTCGGGCGAGCCGCTTTGCACGATGCGGCCGTCGCGGATCACCGCGATGCGCTCGCCCATGGTCAGCGCCTCCAGCTGGTCCGGCGTGGCGTAGATCATGGTCATGCCGAGCTCGCGGTGCAGGCGCTTGAACTCAGCCCGGGTGTCGTGGCGCAGCTTGGCGTCCAGGTTGGTCAGCGGTTCGTCGAGCAGCAGCAATCGCGGCCGGCGCACCAGGGCGCGGCCGATCGCCACGCGTTGTTGCTCGCCGCCGCTGAGCGTGCTCGGCAGCCGCGTCAGGGTATGGCCGATGCGCAACATCTCGCCGACCTCGTCGACCCGACGGGTGACTTCGGCCCGGTCGACGCCCTCGGTGCGCAGGGCGTAGGACAGGTTGTCGCGCACGCTCATGTGCGGATAGAGGGCGAAGGTCTGGAAGATCATCGCCATCGGCCGGCCCTGCACCGGGGCATGGGTCAGGTCTGCCTCTTCGAAAATCACGCGCCCGGCCTCGGGCCGCTCCAGGCCGCAGATCACCCGCAGGGTCGTGGTCTTGCCGGCCGCCGACGGGCCGAGCAGGGCGAAAAACTCGCCGTCGTCCACGCTGAAGCTGATGCCGTCGAGCGCGGCCACGTCGCCGTATTGCTTGCTGACGCCATCGAGCGCTAACTGCCGCAATCTGGCCTCCCCCCAATGCCGTGCCGTGCCGCGCCCTCAGGCCAACAGTAGACAATTCTGCCGCCGCCTGGGAGCCTGTCGTTACCCGGCCCGTGGGTCCTGGCAGAAGAGGTGCCGCGGTCATGTCAGTCTCTCCCACCGTGATCGAGCTGGCCGCGGACGGGCAGGCCCTGGGCGTATCCCCGGCGGGTGCGGGCCTGACCCGCTGGCGCTGGCAGACGGCGGCAGGCCCGGTCGACCTGCTGCGGCCACTGGCCGAAGGGGTCGATCCCGGCGCCGACCCGCTGGCGCTGGGCTGCTTTCCGCTGCTGCCCTACTCGAACCGCATCGCCAACGGTCGCTTCCGCTTCGAAGGGCGGGCGGTGCAGCTGCCGCGCAACTTCGGTGACCATCCGCACAGCATCCATGGCCATGGCTGGCAGCGCCATTGGCAGGTCGTCGCCCAGGGCCCGACGCAGGTCGAACTGCGCTACGTGCATCCGGCGGACGCCTGGCCATTTGCCTATGAGGGCCACCTGGGCGTGGGCCTGGACGCCGACGGGCTCGACCTCGCCCTGAGCCTGCGTAACACCGGTGACATGGCGATGCCGGCGGGCCTGGGCCTGCATCCCTACTTCCCGCGGGCTGGCGCGGCGCGCCTGCAGGCACAGGCCGACGGGGTCTGGTTGACCGACGAGACCATGCTGCCCACCCGACACCGATCGCTGCCGCCGCAGTGGGACCTGCCGGCCGGTTGCGTCGTTCGCGACATGGCGCCGTGCGACAACGTCTTCACCGGTTGGGACGGTCGGGCCCGGATCGACTGGCCCGGCGCCGGTCTCGCCCTGGAGCTGACGGCGTCGCCGCCGTTGCGGCATCTCGTGGTCTATGCCCCCACTGGCGAGGACTTCTTGTGCGTCGAGCCGGTGTCGCACATGACCGACGCGGTCAACCGGGCCGGGGAGGCGGGGACGGGCCTGCGCGTACTGCCGCCAGGCGAGACCCTCACGGCCGACGTTCGGCTGACGCCGGTACTGCTGTAGCCGGCTATGTCGCTGCCTCAACATGCGGCCGCCGCCATGAACTCGGGCGTCGGCAGCCCGGTCGCGCCGGGCCGACAGTGAAACAGGCCGCCGGCCAGGGGCTGCTTGGCCAGGGCGGCCTCGTCCAGTCCCTTGGCTGCGGTGGTGATGTAGAGGTCCTGCAAGTCGGTGCCGCCAAAGGTGCAACTGGTGACCTGCGCCACCGGCAGGTCGATCCGGCCGCACAGGCCGCCATCCGGGTCGAACCGGCTGATCCGCCAGCCGCCGAAGTGGCAGAGCCACAGGCAGCCTTCGGCGTCCACCGTCATGCCGTCGGGATGGCCGTCGGCGGGATCGATGCGGATGAAAGCGCGCTTGTTGTCGAGCGCCCCGTCAGGGCCCAGGTCGAAGGCGAAGACGGTGCCGGCCAGCGTGTCGGTGTGATAGAGACGGCGGCCGTCCGGGCTGAACGCCGGGCCGTTGGTGATGACGATGCCGTCGTCGATGCGCCGGCAGGACAGGTCCGGTGCCAGGCGGTAGAGGGCGCCGGTGCTGTCCGCCTCGCCGTCGTCCATGCTGCCGGCCCAGTAGCCGCCGTCCGGGCCGACCTTGCCGTCGTTGAAGCGGTTGTCGCGCCGTGTCGGCTCGGGGTCGATGATCGGCTCCAGCGACAGCCGGTCGCCGTCGAAACGAACCCAGTGGAAGCCGTTGCGGAAGACGCCGACGAAGCGTCCGCCGGCGGCCAATTGTAGGCTGCCCGGGGTCTGGCCGCTGTGCCAGGACCGGCGCGCCTCGGACGCCGGGTCATAGCGATGAATGACAGCGCCCTTGATGTCGACCCAGTAGAGCGCCGCCTCGCGTGCCGCCCACAGTGGGCCTTCGCCCAATGCGGCGCCGGCCTCCCAGATGCAGCGCACGTCGGTCATGACAGGCGACTCAAACCCAGCCGCCGTCGGCAATGTAGTTCTGGTTGGTGCAGATGCCGCTGTCATCGGCGGCGAAGAACAGCACCACCCGGGCCAGCTCCTCCGGCTGCAGCTTGCGCTTAAGGCACTGCCGGGTCATTAGCTCCTGCTCGCCCTCCGGGGTCAGCCAGTTGTCGATCTGCCGCTGGGTCAGGATCCAGCCGGGCAGCACCGAATTGACGCGGATGTTGTCCGGGCCCAGGTCGCGGGCCAGCGAGCGGGTCAGGCCGGCGACCGCCGCCTTGGCGGCCGAGTAGCACGGCATGCCGCCCTGGCCGACCAGCCAGGTCACCGAGCCCATGTTGACGATGGCGCCACCGCCTGCCGCGGCCATCCCCTTGTGCACCGCCTGCACGGCGAAGAACTGGTGGCGCAGGTTGACGGCGATGCGGTCGTCGAAATAGTCCGGCGTCACCTGGCCGATCTCGTGCCGGTCGTCGTGCGCGGCGTTGTTGATCAGCACGGTGATCGCACCGTCGGTATCGACCACTTGGGCGATGCAGCGTTGCAGCGCGGCGATGTCCTTCAGGTCGCAGTGCAGGAAGCGCGGCTCCGGAAGGCCGCCGGCATAGATCTTCTGGCACAATGCCTTGGCCGCCGCATCGTCGATGTCGACGAAGCTGACCTTGGCGCCCTGCTCGCAGAATTTCTCGACGATGGCTGCGCCGATGCCCGAGGCGCCGCCGGTGATGAACACCACGCGGTCCTTCAGGCTGGGGTAGATGGCATCCTGGCTCGTGCTGCTCATGGCCGCTCTCCTCAGAACTCGATCCAGCTGCCGCCGCGCCCGCTCGACTCCACGCAGCGGGCGATGAAGCGCACGCCGGCCACGCCGTCGGCCACCGTCGGCACCAGCAGCGCCGCCGGATCGGGCGCACGGCCGGCGAGGCGGGCGTCGATCTGCTCGGCCAGGTCGGCATAGAGCTGGGCGAAGCCCTCCAGGTAGCCCTCCGGATGACCGGGTGGGATGCGGGTTGCCCGCGTTGCGGCCTCGCCCAGGCCGGGGCCGCCGCGGCTCAGGGTGCGTGGCGGTTCGCCCAGCGGCGCGTGGCGCAGCAGGTTGGGGTTCTCCTGCGCCCATTCCAACCCACCGCGCTCGCCGTAGACGCGCAGGCGTAGGGCGTTCTCGTTGCCGGGCGCCACCTGGCTCGACCAGATCAGGCCGCGCGCGCCGCCGTCGAAGCGCAGCATCACGTGAGCGTTGTCGTCCAGCGCCCGGCCGTCGACGAAGGTGTGCAGGTCGGCGGCCAGCTCGGCAGGCTGCAGGCCGGTGACGAAGCCGGCCAGGTTGAAGGCATGGGTGCCGATGTCACCGAGGCAGCCGGCTGGGCCGCTGCGTGCCGGGTCGGTGCGCCACTCAGCCTGCTTGTTGCCCGTGGTTTCCTCGCGCGTCGACAGCCAGTCCTGCGGGTACTCCGCCTGCACCAGGCGGATCTGCCCGAGCTCGCCGGCGGCGACCATCTCGCGCGCCTGGCGGACCAGCGGGTAGCCGGTGTAGTTGTGGGTCAGGCCGAACACCAGACCGCTCGCCTCGACCTTGTGCTGCAGGTCCTCCGCATCGGCGAGCGTCGTGGTCAGCGGCTTGTCGCAGATCACGTGGATGCCGGCGTCCAGGAACGCCGTCGCCACCGCGTGGTGCACGTGATTGGGGGTGACGATGGCGACGACGTCGATGCCGTCGTCGCGTTCGGCTTCCGCTGCCGCCATCTCCTGGAAGCTGCCATAGGCGCGCTCGGGCGCTAGGCCCAGGTCGGCGGCCGAGGCCAGGGCCTTGTCCGGGTCCGCCGACAGCGCGCCGGCGACCAGCGCATAGCGGTCGTCGATGCGGGCGGCGATCCGGTGCACGGCGCCGATGAAGGCATCGCGGCCGCCGCCGACCATGCCCAGGCGCAGCCGGCGGGCAGGGGCGTCCTGCGTGCTCATGACCGCCGCTCCCTCAGCCGAGGCCGAGCATGCGGCGGTTGGCCGCCTCGTCGGTGCCGGCGTCGGCGAAGTCGTCGAACGCTTTCTCCGTCACCCGGATGATGTGCTCGGCGATGAACGGCGCGCCTTCGCGGGCGCCGTCCTCGGGATGCTTCAGGCAGCACTCCCACTCCAGCACCGCCCAGCCGTCGAAGTCGTAGGCCGCCAGCTTGGCGAAGATACCGGCGAAGTCGACCTGGCCGTCGCCCAGCGAGCGGAACCGGCCGGCCCGGTCGACCCACGACTGGTAGCCCGAGTAGACGCCTTGCTTGCCGGTCGGATTGAACTCCGCGTCCTTGACATGAAACATCCTGATGCGGTCGTGGTAGAGGTCGATGAAGGCAAGGTAGTCGAGCTGTTGCAGCACGAAGTGGCTGGGGTCGTAGAGGATGTTGGCCCGCGGGTGGCCGTCGACCCGCTCCAGGAACATCTCGAAAGTGATGCCGTCGTGCAGGTCCTCGCCGGGGTGGATCTCGTAGCAGACGTCGACGCCGGCCTCGTCGAAGGCATCGAGGATCGGCTTCCAGCGCTCGGCCAGGGTGTCGAAGGCGGTCTCGATCAGGCCCGGCGGCCGTTGCGGCCAGGGATAGACGTAAGGCCAGGCCAGCGCGCCGGAGAAGGTGGCGTGGTGATTGAGCCCCAGGTTGGCCGAGGCGCGGGCGGCTTTGTGCAGCTGATCGACCGCCCAGGCCTGGCGGGCGGCCGGGTTGCCGCGGACCTGCGGCGCGGCGAAGCCGTCGAAGGCCTCGTCGTAGGCCGGATGCACGGCCACCAGCTGACCCTGCAGATGGGTCGACAGCTCGGTCACCACCAGACCGTGCTTGTCCAGGGTCGCCCGGACGTCGTCGCAATATGCCTGGCTCTCGGCCGCCTGCCCCAGGTCGATCAGGCGGTCGTCCCAGGACGGGATCTGCACCCCCTTGTAGCCCAGGCCGGCGGCCCAGGCGGCGATGTTGTCGAGGCTGTTGAACGGCGCTTCATCGCCCGCGAACTGGGCCAGAAAGATCGCCGGACCTTTGAGTGTCCGCATGCCTGCCTCCCGTTGTGTCCCTGTCGTCCGCCATGCCAGCGGTATAATTAATTCAGATGCAAAAATAATATCGCAGCGTCGCTGCCGTCAAGGCTTCAGGAGGGCGCGATGTTATGAAGAGTGGCGCCTATCCTGTTGCAATTATTGGCTTTATGTGGAATACAGGCCGTGACGGTAAATTTGCGCACGTGCGCAGCGGCGCGATTTTCTCCATCGATCGAACTAAATCGCTGCCGCTGCGCCAGGGAAGAGACGCACCCTTGGAACGCCCGCTGCCCGGCCGCTACCGCGTGCTCGACGCCATCCGCCGCCACGGCCCGATAAGCCGGGTCGAGATCGCCGAGCGTTCGGGCCTGAGCCGGTCCGCCGTGACCGCGGTCACGCGCGACCTGCTCGCCGATAGCTGGATCGTCGAATTGCCCGAGGCCGGCGGCGCGGCGCCGGCGCGCGGCCGGCCTCGGATCATGCTGGCGATGAACCCGGGTGCGGCCCACGTGATCGGCGTCAAGCTGTCACTGCACCAGATGAACGTCGCCGTCACCGACTTCCGCGGCGACGTCCTGCACGCCGTCGCCCTGCCTTTCAACGGTAGCCAGCCGCCCGACATCGTCACCGACCTGATCGAGCTCGGGGTCCGCCGCTGCCTGGAGGAGGCCGGCTTGTCGCCCCAGCGTGTGCTCGGCCTGTGCGTCGCCATTCCCGGCTACATCAACCATGTCGAGGGCCTGTGCTACTGGAGCCCGGTGTTCGACCGCAACGACGTCGCCTTCGGCGCGCTGCTGGCCGAGCGGCTGCCGTTCGAGACCGCGATCGAGAACGACGCCAACATGGTCACCCTGGCCGAGCACTGGTTCGGCGAAGGCCGTGATCTGTCCAACTTCGCCGTTGTCACCGTCGAGCACGGCGTCGGCATGGGCCTGGTCACGCACGACCGGCTCTACCGCGGCGCCGCCGGCATCGGCCCGGAGTTCGGACACGCTAAGGTCGCCTTCGACGGCCGGCCGTGCCGCTGCGGCCAGCACGGTTGCGTCGAGGCCTACGCCAGCGACTACGCCATCCTGCGCGAGGTGCTGCCGCACTTCCGCCTCGAGAGCTACATCGACGATCCGCGGGCCTGGTACCCGGAGATCGCCCGCATTACCGACGAGGCCCGGGCCGGCAACAACGCCATCCGCGCCGTCTTCGCCGAGGCCGGTCGCGTGCTCGGCCGGGCCATCGGCAACCTGGTGGCGACCCTGAACCCGCCGGCGATCATCGTCACCGGCGACGGCCTGCGCGCCGGCGAGATGATGTTCGCGCCGATGCAGGCCGAGATCGCCCGGCTGCAACTGCCCGGCAACAAGGTCGACACCGAGATCATCCTGCATGGCTGGGGCGACGACGTCTGGGCCCGTGGTGCCGCCGCCCTGGTGCTGCAGGAGGCCTATGCCCGCCCGGACGGCGATCCGGCGCAGCCACAGCCCGTGGCCGGCGCCGCCCTGCTGGGCGCGACGCCACTGGGCTAGGGCGAAGGCGGGCGGGTCTGAGACCCGCCCCTACATGGCACAGAACCGTTGGTAGGGGCGGGTCTCAGACCCGCCCGGCGGGCTGCAGATCTACAGCAGCCCCAACGAACGAAAACTGGCGTGGCGGCCCTTGCCGACGACGACGTGGTCGTGCACGGCGATGCCGAGCGGGCTGGCGGCCTGCACCACCAGCTTGGTCATCTCGATGTCGGCACGTGACGGGCTCGGGTCGCCCGAGGGATGGTTGTGCAGCAGGATCAGCGCCGTCGCGCCCAGCTCCAGCGCCCGCTTGACCACCTCGCGCGGATAGACCGGGGTGTGGTCGACGGTGCCACGCTGTTGCACCTCGTCGGCGATCAGCCGGTTCTTCTTGTCCAGGAACAGGATGCGGAACTGCTCCGCCTTGTCGTGTGCCATGTGCGCCTGGGCGTAGTCGAGCAGGGTCTGCCACGAGCCGATCACCGGCTGCTCGGACAGCCGCGCCTGCGACAGCTTCAGCGCCGCGGCCTGCACCAGCTTGAACTGGGTCACGGCGCTGTCGCTCTTCAGCCCGGCCGCACGCAGCGCCTCGGGCTCGGCGCTCAACAGGGCGCCGAGGCTGCCGAACCGCTCGACCAGTCGCTTGGCGTCGGCCTTCACGTCGCGCCGCGGGATCACGTTGAACAGCATCAGCTCGACCAGCTCGTAGTCCTGCAGGCTGTCGATGCCGGCGTTCAGGAACCGCGCGCGCAGGCGCTGGCGGTGGCCGTGATAATGCGGCCTGTCGGTGGCGCTGTCGGACGGGTTCGCCATGGGCCGCCGCCGGGGCCGGCCGGTCAGGCGTCGTAGGGCGGCTGGTGCAGGCCGGCAGGCGAAGTGGTGAAGATTTCGACGCCGTCGGCGGTGACCCCGATCGAGTGCTCGTACTGGGCCGAGAGCGACTTGTCCCGGGTCACGGCGGTCCAGCCGTCGTTCAGCAGCTTCACCTGCCAGGTGCCGAGATTGATCATCGGCTCGACGGTGAAGAACATGCCTTCCTTCAGCTCCAGCCCGGTGCCGGGCTCGCCGTAGTGCAGGATGTTGGGGGCGTCGTGGAACACCCGGCCCAGGCCGTGGCCGCAGAAGTCGCGGACCACGGCGCAGCGCTCGCCCTCGGCATACGACTGGATGGCGTGGCCGATGTCACCCAGGCGGGCGCCCGGGCGGACCGCGGCGATGCCGCGCATCATCGCCTCGTAGGTGATCTGGCACAGCCGCTTGGCCTTCAGCTTGGGCTTGCCGACGAAGAACATACGGCTGGTATCGCCGTGCCAGCCGTCAACGATCACGGTGACGTCGATATTCAGTACGTCGCCCTCGCGCAGCACCCGGTCGCCGGGGATGCCGTGGCAGACGACGTGGTTGATTGAGGTGCAGATCGACTTGGGGAAGCCGCGATAGCCCAGCGGCGCCGGGATCGCGTCGTGCTCGACGATGAAGGCGTGGCACAGCTGATCGAGCTGTTCGGTGCTGACGCCGGGCTGCACGTGCGGCACGATCATGTCCAGGCACTCGGCCGCGAGCCGTCCGGCCCGGCGCATGCCGTCGAAGTCCTCCGGACTGTGCAGCTTGATCAGGCCATTGTTCTGGGCCGGCGCGTCCCGCGCGGCGACATAGCTCATCCGCAACTGCTTTCCCTCAGGCTCGGTACGCCGGCATCCTATGCCATGCGTAGAGATTGCGAGACTTCTATCCCGGTGGGGTTAATTTTACAGCAATAACACACGACCTCAACGCCGTGGGCCCGGGCCTCCTCCAACGCCTGGTTGTAGGCCGGGTCGATATCGGCGGCAACGGCAAAGCGCTCGCAGTCCTCGCGCTGGACCAGATAGACCATCATTGCCCGGGCGCCGTCGGCAACCATGTCGGCCAGTTCGCCCAGGTGCTTGGTGCCGCGCGCCGTCACCGAGTCCGGGAACTCGGCCAGCCCCGGCTCGCGCTTCAGGTGGACGTTCTTCACCTCGACGTAGCATGGCGGCCTGTCCGCGTCTTCGAGCAGCAGGTCGATGCGCGAGTTGCGGCCGTACTTCACCTCGCGGCGCAGGCTGCCATAGCCGGCTAGCTCGGCGATGGTGCCGTCGCCCACCGCTTCGGCGACCAGGGCGTTGGGATGACTGGTGTTGATCCCGACCAGGCCGTCGCCGTCGCGGATCAGTTCCCAGGTGTATTTCAGTTTACGTTTGGGGTTGTCGGCCGGCGACAGCCAGACCTCCGCACCCGGTGTGGTGAGGCCCAGCATCGAGCCGGAGTTGGCGCAATGGGCGGTGACCTCGCGGCCGTCGTCCAGCGTGACGTCGGCCATGAAGCGCTTGTAGCGTTTGATCAGGGTGCCGCGCAGCAGGGGGGTGGTGAACTCCATCCCCGCTAGTTAAGCGCTCGCGGGGCCAAGCGCAATTGCTTCAGAGACGGCTTTGCACGACCTGTAGCCCGGCGGCGATGAGCAGGACGACGATACCGGCCGCGTCGGCGATGACGATCCGGTTGATCGCGGCGCCGTGGCTGCCGGCCAGATGGGCAATGACGATGAAGCCGGACATGCTGGCAAACCCGACTGCCAGGGCCGGCAGGCGCCACGGCGGATGGAACGCGGCGGCCAGCAACAGCAGGCCAAGAACGGCAAACAGCAGGGCCCGATGACGCAGCAGGATCAGCAGGTCGGTCTGCCCGGGATCGACACCGTACAGTGCCTGCAGGGCGCGGGCCGAAAAGGCACCCATCGCCGGCACCAGATGCAGCGTCCCGACCAGGACCAGTGCGGCGGGCATCACCCAGGTCGTCGGCATCGCCATGGCCTCCGTGGTTGTGCATGCAGGCGTTGGCGGCAACCTTATGGTCCTCGCCGGCTGAGGCAATTACCCCGCACGTCGTTGTCAGTTGGCCGATGTTGGGACTGGCTCCGCCGGCGGTGCTATAACGTCCTTCCCGCCAACCGCAGCAGCACATGACCATGACAGAGGCGCCCAAGACCGTGACCGCGGCGGTCGTGATCATCGGCAACGAGATCCTGTCCGGCCGGACCAAGGACGAGAACATGGGCTTCTTGGCCGACGCCCTGAACGAGACCGGGGTGCAGCTGCGCGAATGCCGAGTGGTGGCCGACGTCGAGGCCGAGATCGTCGACGCCGTCAACAGCCTGCGCGCGCGCTACGACTATGTCTTCACCACCGGCGGCATCGGCCCGACGCATGACGACATCACCGCCGACTCGATCGCTGCCGCGTTTGGTGTCGGCATCGATCACCATCCCGAGGCGGTGCGGATTCTGGAAGAGCACTATGCCCACACCGGGGCCGAGCTGAACGAGGCGCGCATGCGCATGGCGCGGATTCCGGACGGCGGTGAACTGATCGAGAACCCGGTCAGCCGCGCGCCCGGCTTCCGCCTCGGCAACGTCTTCGTCCTGGCCGGGGTGCCGGTGATCTGCCAGGCGATGTTCCACAGCCTCAAGCACCAGCTCAGCGGCGGCGATCCGGTGCGCTCCGTGGCGATCGCCGCGCATCTGGCCGAGGGCACCATGGCCTCGGGCCTGGGTGACATCCAGGCGCGCTATCCCGCCGTCGACATCGGCTCCTACCCGTTCTATCGCGACGGCCGCTTCGGCAGCTCGATCGTCTGCCGCTCGCAGAACCTGCGCCAGCTCGGCGAGGTCGCCGACGAGGTCAGGGCGCTGATGCGGCGCCTCGGCGGCAGCCCGATCGAGGACGTCAACGACCCGGGCTGAGCCTTGCTCGCCGTAGCGCGCGCGTGGTTGCGGCCCCGCCGCCGCCACGGCATGGTGCGGCCGGGGCCCGCTTGGCGGAATTGGTAGACGCACGGGACTTAAAATCCCGAGGCCGCAAGGCCGTCCCGGTTCGAGTCCGGGAGCGGGCACCACTTTTCCATAGGATATCGTTCGCCCGAGCCTGATAGCGCAGACGCCACGTCAACCAGTTTCGTTGCGAGCTTAGGGTCGGCGTTCACTGCCGGTGGGCGAAAGCGGAATGAAAGCCGGTTGGCGATGCAACTGACGCTCCGGCTTGGCCCCCAGGCAGCGAGCATGCGGTATCGTATGTCCGTTCCGCGACCGATATCGGACCACCGCGGAGCCTCCGGCCAACGGCGGCCAATGACCCATACTGACCGATGCCACACAACGCACCAATGACTGCTTTGCCCGTTCGCCGCTTACCGTTCGGCCTGTGGCATTCCGTCTGCCTGTGGCAATCCGTCCGCGATGTCGTAGTAATCGCTCTTTTCAGAGACGAAGATATGCCGGGCAAGGGATGTGCCCGTCGGGCTTTCGAAGGCACCCATCGCGATGGCAGTCCAATCACGATAGATCGGGTCCCAGAACAGGGTCGATCCGCAGATTCCACAGAATCCACGTCGCACCTTCTCCGATGAGCGATACCAACGCACGGCGTCCTCTCCTTCGATCCGCACCTGGCTGCGGGGGACGTCAATCGAGGCCTCATAGTGACCGGTGTGCTTGCGACAGGCCACACAGTGACAAGCCGTCGGCTGTGGCAGGACGCCTTCAACCACGATCCGCACGGCACCACAGAGGCATGATCCTTTATGCATTGGTCGCCTCCTGCTGGCCGGTCTTGGAGCGCGAGCGCCGCCGTGGGCCAAGCACCGTGATCAGTACCTTCGCTTCAGGAGGGAGCTTCTGCTCAATTCGGTGATAATCCGATCCATCCGCGCGCCGGGAGAGAAGGCCACACGAGATCATAGTCCGGCGCAACGTCGCCGGATCGTTGAAGAGATGTTCATCAGACAGGCGGTCGTTTATCTCACGCTCGTGCATAGTCTTTCCAGCGGGCAGCGTGGCCCATAAAGCCCAGAGGGCCAGCGTTTGCACAGCGCGCTTCGAAGGCCATTGGCGAAGCCGTCCGGCCGCATCAAACTGGTGCAGGGTTCGTTCGACTGCCCGCGCATCCGCAGGTCGTTCGTCGGCGGCGCGGCTCAGCCGCCGAGTAGCTGCGTGATTTGAGCGCATGTGCTGGACGTTTTGATACCCAGCCGCGCGGGCCAGCATGTTCATAAGCGTCAGGTGTGAGGGGCTGGCGTCGCCTAATTGTCGCGACAGAGCGCGTGAGAACGTCGTGAGGTCAGCCGCACGAAGCGGCAAGGGTGTTCTTGCCATACTGCATCCACTTCAGGCGCCATGTTGGGTCATCGGTCGCTGGCTTGACGACGCGGCGCCGGGTGGGTGCGGGCCGTTTGGTCGTATGGCAGGTTTGGCTCTCCTTGTGGAGCAGCGACGCCTCGGTGTCTGCCGACCGTAGGTACTGAGTAGCAGGATCTTGTATGCCGGCCAAGCCGTGCAGTGCTCGATTAGTTGTGGTCCACGAAAAATGGTCTGGATGAACAAGCGGACATTCGGTGAGCCGCACCGATTGTCCGTTTGGCGTTTCAAGCGGTCGTCGTGACGAGCTAGAGCATGTCCGTGCTTGTTTGAATCAACAGGGGGATTCCCCTGAGGCGTTTGATGTGATTCAAGATGCTGGCTGGAGGAGGAGGCCAGCATGCATGCCTCGACCTTATTCGCTGGATTTGCGTGAGCGTGTTGTTGCCGCGGTGGAGAGC
>Ga0209458_1000077_pt1 | contig 57013 bp, 60 predicted proteins | sample WorMetLIZAISLAND_FD_187411 | JGI IMG/M metagenome (GOLD analysis project Ga0209458, IMG submission 187411) | Marine gutless worms symbiont microbial communities from Max Planck institute for Marine Microbiology, Germany - Inanidrilus manae... ...
CTATGGACTGAAAGTCCATAGTCTGGAGGACTAAAGTCCTCATCCGTGGACAAGCCACGGACTGAAAGTGAAGGGACTTAAAGTCCATAGTTTCAACTATGATGCGCTTCGCGCACTAAAGTTATTAAAGCAATGAAATCGATATTGTGGCTGTCAACGAGTCAAACAAAACCATCCTCGTCGCCGAAGTTAAACGGCGGGCCTCGAAAATTAATCTCAATCTGCTGGATAAAAAGGCCCAAAAAATTCGACAACAGCACCCCGATTATAAGATCAAATTACAGGGATTTTCTTTGTTGGATTTGGACACTTGAACGCCATCCAACCCGGATTCTTCCATGACGACTCTGAACTTTGCTCCTTTGGCAAGGCCCTGAATCATGGTCCGGGACATCCTGCACCGGTCGGTACCGAACCGTAGCGTCTGGGCCTTCGGCTCACGGGTTACCGGCAAGGCCCGGCGTTATTCCGACTTGGATACTGGTAGTCATGGGGGACCGTCCCTGAAGTATCCCCACAAATCTTTCTGGCTCCCACGCTCCAGCGTGGGAAGCAAATCCGGACGCTCCAGCGTCATGAAACGTTTTGGCCGCTGGAGCGGCCACACTGCGTTCCCACACTGGAGCGTGGGAACGAGCCAAAAGGACATCCTAGCAGCCAATGCGCGCTATAACTCGTTGTTTTAGGCTGTAACAAGTGGGGATACATCAGGGACCATTCCTTGCCGCCCCCCTCACTGCGGGCCCTGAAAGAGGCCTTTGAAGCAAGCGATCTACCTTTTCGGCTCGATGTCCTGGACTGGGCCGACACCGATGCGCGGTTTCGGGAGATCATCGAGGCCAACCGCGTTCCGCTGCGACAAACCGACTATGACAAGATATGAATTATATTATTACCGGGCGCAATTTCACTTCCAATTTGTTACGTGAATTGGATGGGCTTTTCGATATTAAACTATTGACAGAAGATGAATTGCGTGTCTCTGTGGTTTCTTTTGATAAAGACGACAAATTATATATTTCATCACAGAGTTATTTGGAGCTGGTCATGGAACGCACACGTTGTCCTGAACGGTTGCGTGCGATTGAAATCCTGTCAGACAAATATCAATGTCGCTCAGTGATGAAACCTTTGTTTCCGGATTTCCATTTTGAGACTAAAAAGTTATCGGAAATAAGGGAGGATATGTTTGTCCATGATCGTAAATATATTGTCAAGCCATCCAAAGGTTTCTTTGCAGTCGGGGTGAAGATCGTAGACAAGCAGGCAGATATCCATCGTTTGGTTGATGCGATACAACGGGAAATAGATTTAAATAGTCGAGTTTTTTCAGAAAGTGTTTTTTCAAGGGAGGATATGGTTATAGAACAGTTTGTTGAAGGGGATGAATACGTGGTTGATATGTTTTATTCCAAAACGGGCGATCCGGTGATTGTCAGTCTCACTTATCATCCAATGCCTACGAAAGAACAATATCGTAATGTATTATGTTACATCGATCATTGTATATTTGAGCAATTGTATCCGCAAATCGAGTCCTTTTTTATCCGGTTGAACTCGATATTGAACATACAGGCCTTCCCGATTCATGCGGAATTCAGACTCGCAGGAGGTAAAGAGTTGCCGCCGATCGAGCTGAATCCGTTACGTTATGGTGGGTATGGTTTTGCTGATTTGTCCTATTATGCCTATGATCAATGTCCTTACTTTTCGTTTTTCCAGGATCACAAGTATGATTGGAAGAAAATTTGGAATGAGCGTCGTCGAAATAAGTATTATGCCTGGGTTTTGGCATACAATGGCATCCGAGTGGATACCTCTAAAATAGATATCAATAATGCACACGCGAAGCTCCGCACGTTTATAGGTGATAAGCCGCTCCTTCATTATCAGGAGTTGGACTATCGGAACAATCCCGTATTCGCTATTGCCTATCTGGCTGAGGAAGAGGAACACCGGTTGACAAGGTGGCTTGATGTCGAATTTCAGGATTTCTTTTTGTAACTCACCATAAGGTGCCTTATTATTCGATCGTCCTGGTCTCATCGTCACCGTCGACCCTTTCACCTTTGTCCTCATGTCTCAGGATTCCGCTCCTCACCCACTGGATTTCTCCCGGGACATCTACAGCGTCTCGCGTCTCAACCGTGAGGCCCGTGCGGTGCTGGAAGGCGGCTTTCCGCTGCTGTGGGTGGAGGGGGAGCTGTCTAATCTGGCGCAGCCGGCCTCCGGTCACATCTACTTTTCCCTCAAGGACCCCGCGGCCCAGGTGCGTTGCGCCATGTTCCGGTCCAAACGGTTGTTGCTCGGTTTCAGACCCGCGAACCACCGGCAGGTGTTGGTCCGGGCGCGGGTCGGTCTCTATGAGGGTCGCGGCGAGTTCCAGTTGATCGTCGAGCACATGGAGCCGGCGGGGGAGGGCGCCTTGCGCCTTCAATTCGAGCGTTTGAAGCAGCGGCTTGCCGCCGAGGGGGTGTTCGACGAATCGCACAAGCGGCCACTGCCGCCCATCCCGCGCCAGGTCGGTCTGATCACTTCGCCCACCGGTGCCGCTGTCCGCGATCTGCTCACGGTGCTGGCGCGGCGCTTTCCAGCCCTCCCGGTTCTAATCTATCCGGCCCAGGTCCAGGGGGAGAATGCGGCCAAGGAGCTGGTAGCGGCGCTCGATTTAGCCAACAGTCGGGCGGAGTGCGATGTCCTGATCCTGGCCCGGGGGGGCGGGGCGCTGGAAGACTTGCAGGCCTTCAACGATGAGGCCCTGGCCCGCGCTATCCGCCGCTCGGCCATCCCGGTGGTCACGGGGATCGGTCATGAGGTCGATCTCAGCATCGCCGATCTGGCCGCCGACCGGCGCGGGGCGACGCCATCGGCGGCGGCGGAGCTGGTCAGCCCCTCCGCGCCGCATCTGGCGCAGCGGGTGCGGGCCTATGGGCAGCGTTTGGAGACGGCCTTGATGCGGGGGCTTGCCGCACGCCGGCAAGGCTTTGCCGCTGCGGAGCGGTATCTGCGTCTGCTGTATCCGCTCGATCGGCTCCGGCGCCGGCAGCAGCACGTCGAGGCGCTGCAACGCCGTTTGGCCGCTGCGATAGAGAGAAGGCTGGCAGCTGCGCGGGGACGGCTCGATCCACTCGCCCTGCGGGTGCGGGGGGCGTCACCGCAGGGCGATCTGGCGCGCCGGCGCCTGATCATCGATGCGCTCGGGCGCCGGCTGGACGAGGCGGTGGCCCGGATATTGGATACCCACGGCGAGCGCCTGGCCCGCGCCATGCAGGGCCTGGAGGCGCGCAGTCCCCTGGCTACCTTGACGCGCGGCTTCGCCATCTTGCGTCGAATCCCGACGGGGCAGGTCGTCACCGACGCAAGCCGGCTCGTGCCTGGAGACCGAGTAGACGCGCGCCTGGCCCGTGGCAGCCTGGTGCTCGATGTGGTCGAGGTGATCGGTGAGGATTAAGAGGCTGTCTAAAAGAGGAAGTTTGCCCAGCTGCATACAGCTAAATTACACTGCTACCCGCGTATAGCCTAAGAAAACCGTTAGGCATCACCAAAACGGGCAGATCCAAGACCAGCTCGGTTCCTAAATTACAGCGATCAGCCGGATGACCCGGATTTATGGAACTTCCCACGATTTATGGAACTTCCCACGATTTATGGAACTTCCCACGATTTATGGAACTTCCCACGATTTATGGAACTTCCCACGTTTCGTTGAGGAAGTGGAGCAGGTACGCCGAGCGTTGGGATTGAGCTCGGAGAATTTTTATCTCTACGGCCACTCATCGGGCGGTGCCCTAGCCACGGAGTATGCGCTGAAATATCAAGAATATCTCAAAGGACTTATCCTCTCTAACACAATGGCCAGTATTCCAAAGTACGATGCATACGCAGAGGAGGTGCTGATGCCGACGATGGACCAGACGGCGCTGGCCGAGATCATGCAATATGAGGCAGCGGAAGACTACGGAAATCCGCGCTACCAAGAACTTCTGATGGAACATTACTATGTTCACCATGTGCTGCGTATGCCGCCTGACGAGTGGCCGGAACCGGTGAATCGTTCCTTGAGGCATCTCAACCCCGACATCTACGTACTCCTGCAAGGGCCAAGCGAGCTCGGCGCCGGTGGCCTGCTTGCGGACTGGGACCGGGAGGCCGATCTGGAGAGAATCAGGGTACCGATTCTCGTGATCGGCGCGCGGTATGACACGATGGACCCCGAGTACCTGGAATGGATGGCTAGCCAAGTGCAGCGAGGCCGGTACCTACATTGTCCGGAGGGTAGCCATTTTGCCATGTACGATAATCAGCAAACCTACTTTGAGGGTCTGATCGATTTCATAAAGGACGTGGATAGGGGCGATTTCGGTGGCGGCTGAATTTTAAGTGATTACGTCCATCCTACGGGCTTTGCCAATCTACCGCAGGGGGATACCAGGTCTCGTCCCGCCTGGGCGGCATCAGCTCGCGGCGTAGGGTCTTCAGGTCGGGCAGGGGAGACCTCGCGGCGGTCCCGGTGAAGAAGGGATCTTCCTGCTCCAGCACGTCACCCAGCTCTGCCTCGATCCGGTCCGGGTCCTCGCCTGCCTCCATGCGCCGCATAGCCTCCGCCGTGCGGGCGCCGGGCTGCATGCCGGTGGCATCGAACAGGCGCCGCATGATCCTGGCCGCTTGTTTCGGGTCGTTCTCGTCGAGGTTATCGAGATCGCCGGCCATGGATGCAAAGGCGTGCATCAGCTGCTCCTCGTCCATTCCGGGCGGCAGCTCGGCGTCTTCTGTGTGCTCACCCCTGGCCTTGGAGATGGCGAACGGGGACGCCTGTCGCTCCAGGTCGGGCCGGCTACAACCGGGGCAGGCGGGTCGCGTCTCGGTATCGACCCGGCGGGAAAAGAAATTGAAAATGGTATGGCAGTCAGGGCAATAGAACTTGTAGACAGGCATGGTGTTCCCCCGGAAGAGGAGTTAACTACGGATCACGCGAACGGTAACTTTCCTCTTTCCAAAGAATTTGCTCGGACTGATTCGCGCAATTCGCGTGATTCGTAGTTTCTATCGTCACCAGCTTCAAGCCTTGCGCTTACGTTTCTTGGAACCACCCTGCTCACGTGGCGCCAAGACAAAATCGATCTTGCGTTCGTCCAGATTTACCGCCGCCAATCGGACCCGCAGCCGGTCGCCGAGGCGGTAGACGGTGCCGGTGCGTTTCCCCATGAGCCGGTGTCCGACCGGGTCGAAGTGATAGAAGTCGTTGTCCAAGGCCGTGATGTGCACCAGGCCGTCCACGTAGATCCGGTCGAGCTCCACGAAGATGCCGAAGGAGTTGACGCTGGTGATGGTGCCCTCGAACTCCGCGCCGATCTTGTCCTCCATATATTCGCACTTGAGCCAGGCCTCGACATCGCGGGTGGCCTCGTCGGCCCGGCGCTCGGTGCCGGAGCAGTGTTCGCCGATGCGCCGCAGGTCCGGCTTGGCGTAGTCGAAATCCGCCGCGGTGCCTCCTGCCAGCAGATGCTTGATGGCCCGGTGGACGATCAGATCCGGGTAGCGGCGGATGGGGGATGTGAAATGGGTGTAGGCGGGATACGCGAGGCCGAAATGGCCCGCATTTTCCGAGCTGTACATGGCCTGCTGCATGGAACGCAAGAACACGGTCTGGATCAGGTGTCGATCCGGGCGCTCCTGGACCGCCTCGAGCAGGGTCGCGTAATCCTTCGCCGTAGGTCGTTTGCCGCCGGGCAGGCGCAGGGACAAGCCGGCGAGAAACTCCCGCAGGTCGCTCAGCTTCTCCTCCTTGGGCGTCTCGTGGATACGGTACAGGGCCGGCATCCGCTGGTGCTGAAACAGCCTGGCGGCGGCCACATTGGCCGCGAGCATACACTCCTCGATGATGCGGTGGGCGAGGTTGCGCACCAAGGGACGGATCGCCAGGACGCGGCCCTGGTCGTCGAGATCGAAGTCGGTCTCGGTGGTGTCGAAATCGATGGCCCCGCGTGCCGTTCGTGCCTCGTGGAGGGCCTGATAGAGGGCATAGAGCGCGTGCAGGTGGGGCAGCAGCTCCGAACCGCGTCGCCGCAGCTGGGGGTCGCCGTCCCCGAGCAGGTCTGCTACCTGGTCGTAGGTGAAGCGGGCGTGAGAGCGCATCACCGCCGCGAAGAAGCGGGATCTGGTGACCTGTCCGGCGCGGTTCACGTAGAGCTCGCAGGCCATGCACAGCCGATCGACGTCGGGATTGAGGGAGCAGAGCCCGTTGGACAGGACCTCCGGCAGCATGGGGATCACCCGACCCGGAAAATAGACCGAGTTGCCGCGTGCGCGGGCCTCTGCGTCCAGGGCCGTATCCGGCTCCACATAGCCGGAGACATCGGCGATGCAGACCAGGAGCTTCCAGCCCTTGGGTTTGGGCTCACAGTAGACGGCGTCGTCGAAATCTCGGGCGTCGGATCCGTCGATCGTCACCAGGGGTAGCCGGCGCAGATCGACTCGCCCCTCCTTGGCCGCGGCCGGGACCTCGGTCTCCAGCGCTGCGAGCTCGGTCTCCACCGCCGCCGGCCACTGTACCGGGAGGTCGTGGGTGCGGCTCGCGATGTCCGTCTCCATGCCCGGAGCCATATGGTCCCCGATCACCTCCAGGATCTTCCCGATGGGCTGGGTGCGCTTGGTGGGTTGGTCCGTGATCTCGGCGACGACGATCTGGTCCTGACCGGCGCCGGCGCTCCGGTCGCTGGGGATGATGAGGTGATGGGTCAAACGCTTGTTGTTGGGGACCACGAAGCCGACACTGCTCTCCTGGTAAAAGCGCCCGACCACCGTGTGGGTATTGCGCTCCAGCACCTCGACCACCGATCCTTCCAGCCGCCCCCGGCGATCCTGGCCAATGATCCGTACCACCACCCGGTCGTTGTGGAACAGAGCGCGCATCTGGCGGGGATAGAGATAGACATCGTCACCGCCGTCGTCCGGCGTGACGAAACCGAAGCCGTCCGGGTGGCCGATCACCCGGCCTGCGATCAGATCCTGCTTGTTGACCAGGCAATAGGCATCCCGGCGATTGGACACCAGCTGTCCGTCCCGCACCATGGCACCGAGCCGGCGTTGCAGGGCGACGAGCTCCGCCTCGGCGCGGATATCGAAGGTAGCGGCGATCTCGCTGAAGGTGAGTGGAACGCCGGCCTCGGCGAGGGTCTCGAGGATGAACTCCCGACTCGGGATGGGATTGGAATACTTCTTCGCTTCGCGCTGGCGGTGGGGGTCTGCGTTCCGGGACTTTACCTGTTTACCTCTTGCCACGATGGGGTTTTTCCATTCCAAAAAAGAGATTAGGTCGCGTTGACATTTAGCCCGTAGGATGGGCAAAGCGCAGCCTGTCCATCCGGATGGCTTGAACGCTGATCTTTGTACAGGGCTTTCCGACCCGCGGCTCTTGGTCGGGAAATCAAGCAGGCGAAGCGTGCCCATCACATGGCGATGGGCACGCTTCGCTGCGTGCCTTCTGCCAGGCCGTCGTGGTTTCGAAGTCCGCGTGGAATGACCGCAACCTTGAGCCCAACTTGCCGGGCGCTCGCTTTGCCCATCCTACAAATGTCAACACACTCCTAGTGTACCGTTGACAAGCCCTTTTTGTCTCACTAGCATGACAAACCCGTTTCGACCGGATCGGGTAGCCCCTATCCGGTACCACCTGCCGAGGTGGCGGAATTGGTAGACGCGCTAGTTTCAGGTACTAGTGGGCGCAAGCCCGTGGAGGTTCAAGTCCTCTCCTCGGCACCAACTCGACTGCCTGAGCCGTTTTTCCTTTTCCCGATCACGGATAGGGATAAAACTACGAATCACGCGAATCTACACGAATCTTAGTGCCCAGTCGCTTGCGCCATCACGGATGAGGGGACGAGACTGATAACTGCCTCCTGACAACTGGTGCTTAATGTCTTTCGGCATCACGGGTGAAGGGAACGCGTGAATTTAACAGCGCCGTATAATTCAGGGTTGCTACCAAAACTCGGATGTGAAGGCAGCCGCCAAGTTACTCTATCGGATACAGGGGACGAACTATCCGGTGTCGCCATGCCGGCGGTCGAAGGCATCATAGGCCCCGACGATACGCTGAACCAGGGTGTGGCGCACCACGTCTCGGGCATTGAAGAAGGTGAAGCTGATACCCTCCACCTGGCCTAGGATCTCAATCGCCTGGCGCAGCCCGGAGGCCTGTCCACGCGGAAGATCCACCTGGGTAACGTCGCCGGTGACCACGGCGGTGGAGCCGAAACCGATGCGGGTCAGAAACATCTTCATCTGCTCGGGGGTCGTGTTCTGGGCCTCGTCCAGGATGATGACGGCGTCATTCAAGGTACGTCCACGCATATAGGCCAGGGGCGCGACCTCGATCACATTGCGCTCGATGAGCTTGTTCACTTTCTCGAAGCCGAGCATCTCGTACAGGGCGTCGTAGAGTGGCCGCAGGTAGGGGTCGATCTTCTGGGCCAGATCCCCGGGTAGAAAGCCGAGCCGCTCGCCCGCCTCCACCGCCGGGCGCACCAGTAGCAAGCGGCGTATCCGGTCAGACTCCAGGGACTCCACCGCACAGGCCACTGCCAGATAGGTCTTACCCGTACCGGCGGGACCGATCCCGAAGTTGATGTCGTGGTGCAGGATGGCGTGCAGGTAGCGCTGCTGATTCGGTCCCCGGGCGCGGATCAGAGCGTGCTTGGTCTTGATGACCATATCCGGCAGCTGCTCCCCTGCACCGTCCGGCAGGGCGTCCATCCCCGACTCCTGGAGGTGCAGGTGGACCCGCTCCGGGGACAGGATTTCATCCGCACTCACCCGGTAGAGCTCGCGCAATACCCGGGTCCCGGCAGCGACCGACCGCCGCTCGCCGATGAGGTGGAAGACGGTCCCCCGGTTGTTGATCTCGATGCCTAACCGGGACTCGATTTGACGCAGATGCTGATCGAACTGCCCACATAGGTTGGCTAGCCGTTCATTGTCCCCCGGCAGCTCGAGATCGACGGTTTCTAACTGGGTAGACATAGGAGGAAAATCGTGGGGCATCAATTGACTAAGCTGAACTCCCGGCTCACCGAATTCATCGAAAAACAGCACGTCTTTTTCGTTGCTACGGCCGCCGCCGGCCGTGTCAATGTATCACCAAAAGGCATGAACACCTTGCGCGTCCTTGGCGACAACCGTGTGATCTGGCTGAACCTGGCAGGCAGTGGCAATGAGACCGCAGCCCATTTGCTGGTGCAGAGTCGGATTACTTTAATGTTCTGCGCCTTCGAGGGTGCCCCGCTGATTTTACGCCTGTATGGCACCGCAGAGGTCTTCCAGCCCCGCGATCCGCAATGGGAAGATCTGTTGGCCTATTTCCCACCCATTGCTGGCGCACGCCAGATCTTTAGATGTGCACGTCGATCTGGTCCGGACATCGTGCGGTATGGCGGTGCCGTTTTACGATTTCGTGGGCGATCGCAGTGAGCTCAAGAAATGGGCCGAGGGCAAAGGCGAGCAAGGGTTAAAAGAGTATTGGGAAAGGAAAAATCTGGTCAGCATCGACGGGCAGCCGACTAAGATTTTTCCGATTGAATGAGCGGGATTGCATAACAGTGTAAACCCTCTGGGTCAATCCGGGGTGCTGTTCCTATACTCAATCCGAGCCGGGCTGTCCCGCAGCCAATCGCACCACTGATGCGGCTCACTATGCCTGCCTGCCCCGCCCCAGGGACGGGCTGGCTGGCTCACCGAATCCTACGGGCTCTGCGGTTTAACCATTCATCACCTTTCCCATTTGAAGTGTGACATGAGCACCTTAAAGAATATTCAGATAATGTTTCAACTTTGTTTTTTAGTGTGCAGAGTACCTTGAAGAACCCCATAACGGGGGCCTTCAAGCTTCCCTCTACTTGGCAACCACAAAATTACAACGCTACCGAATATTCACTCCTAGTTCCTCCCACAGATATTCGTATAGATAATCGGCGAGAAACTTATGGCCCACGTGCGAGAAATGCACGTTGGGTGAGGGATAAATCCTGGCTTTCATCTCTGGATCTTGAAGGGTTCGAAAGAACTCCGAAAGTCGGATCGAACAGACGGATACCCGTGCGGTGCGCAATGTCTTCCAGGCGGTGACGTGGTTCGTCTACGGCAAAAGTGAAACTACCATAAGGTATGATTTATATGTCAAATACTCTAAACAATGCCAAATAATTCAGAATTGTTAGCAACTTGAATGGTGGATAAATTCTAGGTGGTGAAGCCTGCTTGGTTCTTTTTCTTCACCGTTACAATCCGGAAGTAAAATTGGTAATCGCGCAGTTCATCCGGCCCCTACCACGTCATTCCGGGAGAGATTGCCGGAATCCAGGTGCCATGGATAGCAAAAACAGTGGGGGTTTGAATCATTAGGTCACACAACCATGCTGCTTAAGATTTAACCACTACCGCAACCTGAAAGGCAGTTGCCATGTCAGTCGGATGACAGGGCCTGGATCTTCTCCGTTTGTTCCCGGAGCTTCGCCAGTGCCGCCTCCTGCTCGGTGACCTTGTCGCGTTCCTTCTGGACCACCGCTGGCGGCGCCTTGTCTATGAAGTTGGGGTTCGCGAGCTTGTTGCGGGTCCACTCCAGGTCCGCCTGCAGTTTACCGATCGCCTTGGCGAGGCGTTTGAGCTCCGCCTCCTGATCGATGAGTCCGGCCATGGGGATGAGTAGCTTCATCTCACCTACCAGAGCGAGCGCGGATTCGGGGGCCTGATCGGTAGGTGACAGCACCTGGACGGATTGAGTACGGGCGAGGGCATCCAGGTAGTTGCGATTGGCCGCCAGCCGAGCCAGGTCCTGGTCGGAGGCGTTCTGCAGCAGGACGGGTAGGGGCTTGCCGGGCGCGATATCCATCTCGCCCTTGATCCGCCGCACGCCCAGGACGAATTGCGTGATCCAGCCCAGCTCGGCCTCCGCGTCCGGATCGATGAGGTCGAGGTCAGCGGTGGGGTAGGGGGCCAACATGATGGTGTCGCCCGCGACGCCGGCCAGGGGTTTGACCTGCTGCCAGATCTCCTCGGTGATAAAGGGGATGAGGGGGTGGGCGAGTCGCAGCAGGGTCTCCAGGGTCTGCACCAGAGTGCGGCGGGTACCCCGCTTGGCCGCCGGTGCGGCCTGCGTATCGGTGAGCACCGGCTTGGACAGCTCCAGGTACCAGTCGCAGAAGGCGTTCCAGGTGAAGTCGTAGATGGCCTGGGCGGCCTGGTCGAAGCGATAGCCCCGGATCGCCTCGTTCACCGTGGTGATGGTGCCCTGCAGGCGGGAACGAATCCAGCGGTCGGCGGCACTGAGCCGGATGTCGCTCCCGGTATGGCTCCCAAGGGGACCGCAATCCTCGTCCTGGGTGTTCATGAGCACATAGCGAGAAGCGTTCCACAGCTTGTTGCAGAAGTTGCGGTAGCCCTCGATTCGGCCCAAGTCGAACTTGATGTCCCGACCAGTGGAAGCGAGGGCCGCGAAGGTAAAGCGCAGGGCGTCGGCGCCGAATCCGGAAATGCCCTGCGGGTAGTCCTGGCGGGTTATGGCGGCGACCTGCTCGGCCAGGTGGGGCTGCATCATGCCCTGGGTGCGCTTCTCCACCAGGGACTCCAGGTCGATGCCGTCGATCAGGTCGATGGGGTCGAGCACATTGCCCTTGGATTTGGACATCTTCTCGCCGTGGGTATCCCGCACCAGTCCGTGGATGTAGACCTCAGCGAAGGGCACATCCTCCATGAATTTGAGTCCCAGCATGATCATGCGGGCGACCCAGAAGAAGATGATGTCGAACCCGGTGACCAGCACCGAGGTGGGATAGAAGGCCTCCAGGCGTGGTGTCTGTTCCGGCCAGCCCAGGGTCGAAAAGGGCCACAGGGCGGAGCTGAACCAGGTATCGAGCACGTCCGGGTCTTGCTCGAGGGGGAAGTCGGGCGCCAGGCCGTGCCGTTCGCGCACCTCCTGCTCCGAACGACCGACATAGACATTGCCTTCCCGGTCGTACCAGGCGGGGATGCGGTGGCCCCACCAGATCTGGCGGCTGATGCACCAGTCCTGGATGTTGCGCATCCACTCGAAATAGGTGTTCTTCCAGTTGTCCGGGACAAAGCGGATACGCCCACCCTCCACCGCGGCGATGGCCGGGTCCGCCAGCGGCCTGATCTTGACGTACCATTGATCGGTCAGATAGGGCTCGATGACGGCCCCCGAGCGGTCGCCGCGCGGCTGCTGGAGTCGGTGCTCCTGGGTCTGCGCCAGCAGGCCCTGGTCCGTCAGATCGGCGAGGATGTGCCAGCGGGCCGCGTAGCGGTCGAGTCCGATGTAGGCGGTGGGTATAAGCTCGCCTTCCTCCGGCAGATTCTCGCGGATGGACGCATCGGGGGTGAAGATGTTGATGAGCCCGCCGTGAGGCTGCTCGGCGATGGCGGTCTCGTCCCGATACCGCAGCCAGACCTCGTGGTCGTTGAAATCGTGGGCGGGGGTGATCTTGACGCAGCCGGTGCCGAGTTCCGGATCAGCGTGGGCGTCGGCGATGATGGGGATGCGCCGGCCGGTGAGGGGCAGCTGAACGAATTCGCCGATCAGATGGCGGTAACGCCCGTCCTGGGGGTTCACGGCCACCGCGCAGTCCCCCAGCATGGTCTCCGGGCGGGTGGTGGAGACCACCATGTGGCCCTGACCGTTGGTCAGGGGGTAGCGCAGGTCCCACAGATGGCCCTTTTCCTCCTCGGACAGGACTTCCAGATCCGAGACGGCGGTATGGAGCACCGGGTCCCAATTGACCAGGCGCTTGCCGCGGTAGATGAGCCCCTCCTCGAACAGGCGCACGAAGACCTCGCGCACCGCGCCGGAGAGCCCCTCGTCCATGGTGAAGTGCTCGTGCTCCCAGTCCAGGGACGCCCCCAGGCGCCGTAGCTGGCGGGTGATGGTACCGCCGGATTTGGCCTTCCATTCCCACACCCGTTGGGTAAAGGCGTCGCGGCCGAGATCGTGGCGGGTCTTCCCCGCGGCCTCGAGCAGCCGTTCGACCACCATCTGGGTCGCGATGCCTGCGTGGTCGGTGCCCGCCTGCCACAGGGTCGCTTCGCCCTGCATGCGGTGATAGCGGACCAGGGCGTCCATGATGGTGTCCTGAAAGGCATGGCCCATGTGCAGGCTGCCGGTCACGTTGGGCGGCGGGATCATGATGCAGTAGCCGCCGTTCGTCCCGGTAGTGGGCGCGAAATAGCCTTGATCTTCCCAGGTCCGGTACCAGGTCTGTTCCAAGGTCCGGGGGTCGTAGTTCTTGTCCAGCATCGGTGCGTCTCGGAATCATGCAGGGCGCAGTGGTAAACAAAACATTATAGGGCACCAGCTTCCGGCTACCAGTTGCCGGTAGGGTGGGCTGTGCCCACCAAAAGCAATCCTGAATGATTTGGCGTTGTTTGGAGGATTTGACGTGTTGCGTTCGACGCACCAAGGCTCGCTGATCGTCTGCTTGGGTCATGCCAGCGTCTTAACGCATATATGGACCCATCCCGTTTGCAAGGTAAAACACACATCCTACGCGCTGGCGACCGGTCAGGCCCAATCGAGGCGCCGCAGATTGCGTTCCACTTCATCCTGGTCGCTGTAATAGGTCTTGTGGCCATCGCGATCGATGTAGCGCTCATGGCCCTTGCCGGCGATCAGCCCCACCCAGGGCTCGTCGGCCGGGCGTTCGGCCAGCAGGTCGAACAGACGGGCGACGGCCTGCGGGCGTTCGAGCACGACTTCTCGGCCCGTGCCGGGCATGCCCGTAAGGATGTCGCCGATAATCCGCTCCGGGTCCTCGCTGCGGGGGTTGTCCGAGGTCAGGATCACATGGTTGGAGTAGCGGGCCGCCGCGGCGCCCATAAGGGAGCGTTTCCCACGGTCGCGATTGCCCCCGCAGCCGAACAGGGTCAGGACGCCGGCCGCCGGGAAGGCGTGCCGGATAGCGGTCAGGAGGGTCTCCAGGGCGGCCGGGGTATGGGCGAAATCCACGATCAGGATACGGTTGCCGACGACCCGGCACTCGAAGCGTCCGTCTACCGCCTCCAGATGCTGCCAGTATGGGCGTTCCCCCGGGCTGAGCAGGGTATCCGCCAGGGCCACGGCCAGGGCGTAGTTCTCCCGGTTGTGCATCAGGGCCAGAAAGGGCTTGGCCGCGATTGCTTCCGGCCCCGGATCCGCCGCGTTCAAACGCTGTACCGGGACCGGCGGTGTTCCCTGTTCCAGCAGGCGCGAGACGACCTCCGGGCTGGTGCAGAAGAGTTGGCCTCCGTCCTGGATCAGATCGAAGATGCGGGTCTTGGCGGCGAAGTAGGCGGCCTCGTCCCGGTGATAGTCCAGGTGATCACGGGAGAAGTTGGTCCAACCCGCGTTCCGGAGCGGGATGCCGTGGAGCCGTCCCTGGTCCAGGGCGTGGCTACTGGTCTCCAGCACGACCACATCGTAACGGCCCCGGTGGGCATGCAGCAAGCGGCGCAGCTCGATCTGAGGCGGGGAGGTATAGCCGGTCCGGGCCAGCGGCTCGCCGTTGAGCGAGACGCCGAGCGTACCCACCGTGAGGACCCGCCGCCCATAGGCGCGGAGTATGGACTCCAGATACTTGACGGTAGTGGTCTTGCCATTGGTCCCGGTGATGCCCAGGAAACCGCCGGTGATCTCCGGGAGGGGGTAGAGGAGGTCGCAAAAGCGCCCCACAGTCTGCAGCCAGTCGTCGGAATAGGTCACGAAGATCCCTTTGCCGGGCAGATCCGCAAAGCAATCGAGCATGCGGTTGGTGACCAGCACGGAGAAGGCGCCGTCGACCAGGTAGCGCCGGTAGAGCTCCGCATTGTCGCGGCCATCGTCCAGGCACTGGAAGAACAGGATCGAGCCCGGCCCACAGGCGTCGGCGCGCCACTGGATATCGGTGAGCGGGGCGGGAAGTACCGGCTCTCGCCGCCAGGCGAATGCCGTGGCCGCAAGCAGCTTGGTGAGCAGGTCGGAGAGCATAGGTTCCTTTTGTTATCTGCCGATGAGGATGCCGGTGGCACTCTACCAGCTAGCGGTTGATTTTCAACGGTCGAAAGGCTATGGTTACGCCCTTTTTAGAGGTAAGGAGGTGATTATGCGTCAGCCTTTGGTCGCAGGTAACTGGAAGATGAACGGGTCCGTGGGGAGCGTGCGCGAGCTGCTCGCCGGGATCAAGGCCGGGATCGGCGATATCGATAAGTGTGAGGTCGTGGTCTGTCCTCCTTACATCTTTATTCCTCAGGCGCAGACCGAGCTAGCGGGTACGCCGATTCCCTGGGGCGGTCAGAATCTGTCCACGGAGGCGTCCGGCGCTTTCACCGGCGAGGTGGCTGCCTCCATGCTGCTCGATTTCGGCTGTACCTATGTGATCGTGGGTCACTCGGAGCGCCGGACCCTGTACGGTGAGGACGATGCCCTGGTGGCGAAGAAATTCGCAGTGGCGCGGGCCGCCGGACTCAAACCTATTTTGTGTGTAGGCGAGACCCTGGATGAGCGCGAGAAGGGCGTGACGGAAGGTGTCGTCGCCCGCCAGTTGGATGCGGTGATCAAGCTGGAGGGTGTCAAAGCGCTTGCCGATGGCGTCATTGCCTATGAACCGGTGTGGGCCATCGGGACCGGTAAGACCGCCACGCCGGAACAGGCCCAGGAGGTGCACGCCTTCATCCGCAAACGGATTGCGGAGCAGGACGCGGAGGTTGCCAAAAAGGTGCGGATTCAGTACGGCGGTAGCATGAAGCCCGACAATGCCACCGAGCTGATGGCCAAGCCGGATATCGACGGTGGCCTGATCGGGGGTGCCTCCCTGAAGGCCAAGAATTTTCTCGGTATCTGCAAGGCCGCCAACGACAGCGTCTGATGCCGCTGGGACCTGTCCACAGGATAACCGAATCCTGATCCTTTCCGCCTCACAGCGTCATTCCGGCAGGGAGTGCCGGAATCCAGTGCCAGGAATGGCATAAACACCGGGGTTCTAAACGGAGGTCCGCGCGTGTAGGCCGCGCGGGTGATAATTTGTAGGTTGCGTTAAGACGCCGGCACTGGTCTGGCCGTCGATCAACGAGCCGTTGTGTGTCGAAACGCAACACGTCAAATCCCCAAACAGCGCCAAATAATTCAGGATTGCTAATGGTCGTATAACCATGCAAATCGTCCTCAATGTCTTTCATCTCTTTTTGGCCATCGGCCTGGTGGGACTGGTCCTGATCCAGCACGGCAAGGGGGCCGACGCCGGAGTGGCATTCGGCAGCGGTGCGTCCGCGACCGTGTTCGGTGCCCGCGGCTCGGGGAACTTTCTCTCCCGCTCCACCGCCGTTCTAGCCGCCCTGTTCTTTCTCACCAGCATGGCACTGGCCTATTTCGCAAGCCAGACGGAAGGACCCAAGGGCCTGATGGAAGGTGTCGAGATACCGGCGAGCCCCGTATCTGTTCCCGTCGAGACGCAGCAGGACGTGCCGGTGGTTCCGGGTACCGGCGGTAACCTGAACCGGAACGACGTGCCGGTGGTCCCGCAAGCCGCAACACCCGCCGTCGGCGTGCCGCAGGTCCCGGTTCCGAAAGCGGCCCAACCGGAAGAGACTGCGCCCGTATCAGCACCGGATGTGCCGACGCTGAGGGAATGAGAGCAAGGTGTCGATTGCAAGAAAACCATCATCATCCGCATGGTTCTTAGCAATTATTTCATTGCTTCAATAACTTTAGTGCGCGAAGCGCATCATAGTTGAAACTATGGACTTTAAGTCCATAGGGGTTGATTGTCTTTTTTGGGGCTGTAGTGTTGCTTTCTGCTTTAATTGAAAAGGCAAATACAAGTGGTCTTCTGGAGATAAAAGCCGGGTTTGATGGGGCTATTTTAATCGGTTCTTTAGCGCCTATATTATTATCGATATACGCACAGAGAAGTTTCAAGCTTAGGACGGCTCTGTAAGTGTTATGGATGAAATATTTTCAACCATTACAATTAGCGCAGCACTTGTTGGCGCGACCTTCTCGCTGATTGGAGCCCTTTTTTCTTGGGGATTGGCAAGAAGAAAATTACCTATAGCGCATAATGTTGCTGTGATCGGTTACCCGAGGCCCGGAAAAACGACGTTGATTAAGGATAGTCACAACCATAGATATTCAAAATTTGGCCGCATCGGGATTGTCGAAAAAAATTGATGCCTTTGTCGACACCGGGACGAGTTATCTGACTCTACCTTCGGCTTGGAAGGAACAATTCGGGTCATTTAGTACGCAAGTGTTGGGGTTCGTACCTCACCCCAACCTACATACTCTCCCTGTTAGACGCTTATAAAGGTGTCTGTGGAAACAAATTTTCGCCGACGTGGTGGAATTGGTAGACACGCTATCTTGAGGGGGTAGTGGCGCAAGCCGTGCCGGTTCGACTCCGGCCGTCGGCACCAATCTGCAAGTTGTTGGTCTCGGGGGTAGTGTTTCAACGTTGTTTTTTCCGGTGTATAGGATGCTTTGAAGAACCCCATAACGGAGGGTTTTTCAAGGTTCCCTCTACTCGGAAACCACAAGATTAGAACACTAGAGCGGTCAATCCGGCCCGGGAAAGCCGTAAGGGGGATTGCGGAAGGAGAGCAGGGGACCATCGGGGCCGCCGAGCCTTACTTCTCCGTGTTCCGCGGCCTCGATCTCCACGACTGCCAAGAGCTCATAGTCGCCCTTGCCGTTGATACGTGCGTCTACCGCCCGACCAATGGCCTGCTCGGAGCGGCTGCCCGTGGCGTGGAGTACGTCGCCCGGCACGGGTGGCTTGTCCGTGCGGACCTGCGCCAGGTACATGCGGCGCTTGAGCTTCCCCAGGTATTGCATGCGCGCGACCACTTCCTGGCCTGTGTAGCACCCCTTCTTGAATCTCACGCCATCGAGCAGCTGGAGGTTGGCCATCTGGGGCACGAAGGCATCATTGGTCTGTGGGTAAACAGTCGGTATCCCGGCCCGGATGTCGAGCAGGGACCAGAACCCGGCATTGACGACGGTTGCGGTGGCTGCCAAGTCATCCCATAGACCCTCCAGCGCGAGGGCGGGGCCCAGAATCTGGAATCTGGGAGTAGGACTCGGGATGCGAATGGTGGTCAGCTCACCATCCCGGGTCACCCCGTTTTCCTGGGCTGGGACCGCATCGAGACGGGACGCCAGCAGGGACGGTGTGCAGCTACCGGCGACGGCGATGGCGACAAACCGCTCGCTCGCGTCCTCGATGGTAGCCTTGGCCCGCAGCAGGTACATGCGCAGCCGCTGGGTCACGATCTCCACCTGGGTGTGCGGAAGCTGAAGATAGATGGTGTCGTCCCGCTTGAAGGCGCGAAAGCTGGCTAGCATCCGCCCCTTGGGGCTGCAATGGCTTCCGAGCTGGCTGACGGCAGGGGAGAGGTGGGTTACGTCATTCGTGACCTGCCCTTGGAGAAAATTTTCCGCTTCCGGTCCGGAAACGGCGATAAGCCCGAGGGGGGAGAGCGCCATCAGGGCACAGTCGGCCTCCACAGGGGCTTCCGGGAAGCGCACCTTGCCCGCGTCGTCGATGCGCGCGGACCGGGACTCGAGGAAGGTTTTCCAAACACTGTTCATGGCATCGGCAATTGATTTCTCTCAAAGTCTTGAATGGTGGCAGAATACCTCCCGCATCATGCCGACCAGCTGCAGAGTCCGGACGTCGCTTACCCGATAGTACACCCGGTTGGCATCCCTGCGTGCGGCCAGGATCCCCTTATCGCGCAGTATAGCCAGGTGTTGAGAGATGTTACTTTGGGATGTGCCGACGTAATCCACGATCTCCTGTACACTGATCTCCTGGCCGCCCAGGGTGCACAGGATCTTCAGCCGCAGCGGGTGTGACATCGCCTTGAGCGAACGGGACGCGCGTTCGATATCGTCGTCGGCGAACAGGTCGACGGACGGAGCCTTCGCCTCCGGGGTCTGAGATCTGGGATCGGTCGGTCCGGGATGTGTGGGGGGGCTGAGATCACCTGCCATGGAATTACACCCTTTTTTAAAATATCACCAGTTATTAAGGATACACTAATAAGCTTTCGAAGATGTTCTGGCAGGAAGACAATCGCGAGATCTCATTCCAGGTCCCGGACGACATGGTCGATGTCCTGTTTTCCGTGGTCTGCAAACGCCTACCTGTAGACCATGCCTACGCCCTGTCCGCCGCGTTGCAGCAGGCCGCCCCCTGGATCGCGGAGGACGCTTCCGGGGTTGCGGTCCACACGGTCCACGTGGCGGGTTCCCAGAACGGCTGGGAGCGACCCGATCACGGTACGGACCAATATCTGATCCTGTCCAGGCGCACCAAGCTCACCATCCGGGTGCCCAAGCGACACACGGAGGCCCTCATGAAGGATCTGGAGGGCGAGACTCTGGACGTATCCGGCTGTCCATTGACCATCGGCCCTGGCAAGATCCGCCGGCTGAGCAGGGAAACCACACTCCTCTCGCGTTATGTGGCCACTGCCCCGGACGCTACCGAGGAGAGCTTTCTCGACTGGGCGACACAGGCCTTGAGCGACCAAGGCATCCGGGTACGCAAGGCCCTATGCGGCAAGATGACCCTACTGACCACGCCGGGCGGCATGCTCCGCACGCGCAGCCTCATGCTGTCGGACCTGTCGCCGGAGGAGTCGGTCCGACTGCAACAGCGGGGGCTCGGCCCCCATGGCAGGATGGGTTGCGGTATCTTCATCCCCCACAAAGGCATCGAAGCGGTCGGGAAAACCTGAAACAGTAGGGTGGGCTGTGCCCACCGAAATGAGCGTATCGGCCTCGTATCTTAATATAACTGATTGATTTTTAAGGATTCACATCGGGAACAACTCTAATGCCCAACTACCGTAGATCCCGCCCTGTTCTCTGCGATGATCGTCTGCGTCCTCTGTTGCGGCAGACCTTGAAAACGGCCAAGGAGCGTTGGCCCTTCCGAATCGACGCCTGGGTCCTGCTACCAGACCATTTGCACTGTATTTGGACCTTGCCGGAAGGCGATGCGGATTTCTCCAAGCGGTGGGGCTGGATCAAGAAAGAGTTCGGCAAGCAGGTCCGGTCGGTGGTGGGCACAGCCCAATTATCGGTGGGCGCAACCCAACTATCGGTGGGCACAGCCCACTACGAGATCGCAGCAACAAAAACGGGAAACCGGGATTTGGCAACGGCGTTTCTGGGAACACCGCATCCGAAACGAAGCCGATTATGCCGCGCATTGCGACTATATCCACTTCAATCCCGTGAAACATGAATTGGTTACAGCCCCGTCTCAATGGCTCTACTCCACATTCCATCGCTTTGTCGAGCAAGGTAGTTATCCGATGAATTGGGGAGAATCGGAACCGAACATTCCGAAAACGGCCGGAAGCGAGTAGGCCGGGGAGAACCAACCTCGTTTCCCAACTGCGCTATGGCCCATCTCTACATCTCCGCCGCCCACAGATCATCGGGTAAGACCACAGTCTCCATCGGGTTGTGCCGCGAGCTGGTGCGGCTCGGCGCATCCGTGCAGCCCTTCAAGAAAGGACCCGATTACATCGACCCCCTCTGGCTCGGTCAGGCGTCCGGCCGCGCTTGCCTCAACTTGGATTTTCACACCATGGACCGGGAGGAGATCAGCATCGGGTTTACGCGCGGTTTGACCGACGTGGATGTGGGACTGATCGAGGGCAATGTCGGCCTGTTCGACGCCGTCGATCCACACGGCACCAACAGCAACGCCGAGCTGGCCAAGCTGTTGCACGCGCCCGTGATCCTGGTGTTGGATGTCCGGGGTATGGGCCGGGGGATCGCGCCCTTATTGCTCGGGTATTCGGCCTTCGATCCCACGCTGAACATCGCCGGTATCATCGCCAACAAGGTCGGTGGCTCACGCCATGAGACCAATCTGCGCCGCGTGCTGGAGCACTACACCGACCTGCCGTTGTTGGGTGCACTGCATCGAACGCCGGAGATCCGAATCAGCGAGCGCCATCTGGGCCTGATCCCCAGCAACGAAGCAGAGGAAGCAGAGGACCGGATCGAACGCATCCGCGCCCAGGTCGCAGGGCAGGTGGACGTCCCCAGGCTATTGGGAATCGCCCGCTCGGCCCCATCGCCGCCGGCGTCCCCGACCGCAGACCAGCCGGCCGCGACGACTCGGGAACCGGTGCGCATCGCCATCGCGCGGGATGCGGCCTTCGGATTCTATTATCCGGACGACCTCACCGCCCTGACCCGTGCTGGGGCGGAGCTGGTGGACTTCAGTCCGGTGCGGGACGCGGAGCCTCCGGACGCGGACGGGCTGTTCATCGGCGGCGGTTTCCCGGAATTTCGTCTACGCGAGCTCGCCGAAAACCGGTCCATGCGCGCGGCGGTCCGTGACTTCGTGGCATCCGGGGGTGTCGTTTACGCCGAATGCGGCGGCCTCATGTACCTGTGCCGCGCGCTGCATTGGGGCGATCGACGCGGCGCCATGTGTGGGGTCCTGAACGCGGATGTCGCCATGTACGAAAGGCCCCAGGGGCGGGGATACGTCCGCTTGCGTGAGACCCCGGATTTTCCCTGGCCGCGGATCTCGGAGACGCCGCACGGGAGGCCATATGAGAGGCTATATGAAATCAGGGCCCACGAGTTTCACCATTCGGCCGTCCTGCATCCGGATCCCGTCTGGACCTTCGGCTACCGGGTCTTGCGCGGCAAGGGGATCGACGGCAAGCACGACGCGATCGTCCACAAGAACCTGGTGGCCGCTTACAGTCATCTGCGCGCCGTGGGCGGCAATGATTGGACCGCGCGCTTCGTCGCTCACATACGGGCCTGCCGGCGTTGACTAGATTGGCGTCTGAGTGATTTGGGAAAAATCCTAATAGGACAGGATTTACAGGATTAGACAGGATTTTTCTTGTTTAATCATAATGGAGGGATACATCAGGAAATGAGCCGGATCTGCGAACCTCCGAGGAATTACGATGAATGCCTATAAGACCTATGTCGAAGTGGATCCGTCCGGTCGAGTCGTCTTGGAGCACCTTCCGTTTCATGCGGGGGCTCTGGTCGAGGTATTGGTCGTCGATCAGACCCCGGAGACCGGAGAAGTGGAAAGTTGGCGTGCGCTTTTCAAGCACATCCGGGGCTTGCCTCAGTCCCGATCGATCACTGACGAGGATATTGTCAAGGAGATCGACGACTATCGGAGTGGCCGATGAGGGTCGTGATCGACACCAGCGTGTTGGTGTCTGCCGCCATCCGCGACCAATTGTCCGAGCGTGTAGTCTTGTGGTGCGTAGCTCAGCCCGGACTCGACTGGCTCGTCACCGCGGAGATCCTGGAAGAATATGTCGAGGTGGTAAATCGGCCTAAGTTTGGACTCGAGTCCGCAACCCTTGCCTGGTGGGTGAAGCTGGTCGGCCGACTTACCCGGATGATCGCCCCGCGGGTCGAGATGGTATTTCCAAGGGACCGAAAAGACGCGAAGTTCCTGATCTGCGCCGCATCTGGTGGTGCGGATGTTCTCATCACCGGAGACGGGGACTTCAAAGAGGCCCGAGCATTGATCGAGGCGTCTATAGTGAATGTACGGCAATTCGCACAGCGTTATGCGCCCGAGCTAACTCAAAATTGATACATCCTGGGGTATTTGCGTATTGCCGCGGGTCACGGCCGTGTAAAGCAAGTTGCGCTCCAAAAGCCTGTAGTTTTCCGGCCGGTACAGCTTCAGTAGCGTGCAAACTAGACCGGTCGAAATCATACTTTGGTATAACTCAACCCGCCGAGGTGCAGCGTGCACACAACCCATCTGCGCAAGGTCGGTGGCTCGGTTATGCTGGCCGTTCCGCCCGCATTCCTCGATCAACTCCATTTGCAAGTTAGCGCGACGGTCGGCCTCGCCGTCGATCATGGCTGTCTGGTGGTCGACCCCAGACCACGCCCGCGCTACCGGCTTGCGGAGCTGCTGGCCGCGTCGGACTATTCACAGCCACAACCAGTCGCGGAACAGGAATGGGTCGATGCCCCCGCCGTGGGCGGTGAGCTATACCCGTTGCGCGTGAATATTTTGGTAAGCGATGTGGGTCGATCGTGCCCGAGAGCAAGGCGCGATGAGGAGGAAGCCAGCCCTATTGCGACGAGTCGCACAACGCCGCTATCGGGTGCGAGCGGCGTGCATCGCGGCGAAATATTCACGTGTAACGGGTATGCCATGAGGCGGGGCGACATCTACATGGTGTTGCTCGATCCGACCGCCGAGCATGAACAAAGCGGCCGCCGTCCTGTCCTGATCGTCTCGCCGCTCGCGTTCAACGCCACCACCAAGCTGCCGGTGATCCTCCCGATTACCAAGGGTGGTGAGTTCGCCCGCCGCTTGGGGTTCGCCGTGCCCATAACCGGCATCGAGATCACCGGCATCATACGCTGCGATCAGTTGCGGGTGCTCGACCTGGCCACCCGCCAGGCCCGCAAGGTGGACGTTCTGCCGGCGCCAATCATGGACGAAGTGCTGGCAAGGGTCTCCACCCTCTTCGAGCAAGCAGGAGACGACTCATAGCTGCCAGTATCACTGATCGATCGTGGTCGTGATCGCAATCGTGATCGTGATCGAAACCGAGTTCGATCACGATTACGACAATGAGAGGGGTTAGATGTTTGCGGAATTTGACTCATTTGCACAAAATCTGGTCATTCAAGGAATCCTCGTGCAAGCTAACCAAGTGCCTGCAACCGTTGGCACAGCTTGGTCAGGCGCTTAACGGATAGCTTGCGTTTAACCGCCATACCCAGGGCCTTGGTCTGGGCGATCAGGACCACCAGCCGTTTGCCCCGGGTTACGGCCGTGTAGAGCAGGTTGCGTTCCAAGAGCGTATAGTGTTGAGTCGCCAGGGGGATGACGACCGCCGGATACTCCGAGCCTTGGCTCTTGTGTATCGTGGTGGCGTAGGCAAGGGAGATTTCATCCAGCTCACCCAGCTCGTACTCCACTTGGCGGCCATCGTACTCGACCGTCACGAGCCCCTCTTCCTCGTCGATCCGCCGGATGCGACCGATGTCGCCGTTGAAGACCTCCTTGTCGTAGTTGTTGACCGTCTGGATAACCTTGTCTCCCGGGGCGTAGGTCCAACCGAAGCGGGTGATCCTGGGGTGGGCATCGGCGTTCAGGCGCTGTTGCAGCTCCAGGTTGAGGGAGCGGGCGCCCAGACCGCCTTGGTTTATGGGGGCCAAGACCTGAATGTCGGCAACAGGGTCCAGGCCGAAGCGCTTAGGAATCCGTTCGGTAGTGACCTGCAACAATCGGTCGTGGATGAGCTCCGGGGTTGCGCAGTCGATGCGATAGAAATCGCTGTCCGATCTCTGGGAGTCCGGGCGTTCAGGCAGACGGCCCTGATTGATCCAATGGGCGTTGACGATAATCCGGGACCGGGCTGCCTGACGGAAGATCTCCGTCAGGCGGACCGTCGGCACCGCACCGGAGTCGATCATGTCGGCCAGCACCGATCCCGGTCCTACGGACGGGAGCTGGTCCACATCGCCTACCAGTATCACCACCGCATGGTTGGGGACCGCCCGCAGGAGCTGGTTCATCAGGACCAGATCCACCATGGAGACCTCGTCGACCACCACCAGGTCGGTCGCCAAGGGCGTGTACTGGTCCCGCCTGAAACCCATGATCCGGGGATCGAACTCCAACAGCCGATGGATGGTCTTGGCCTCGGTGCCGGTGGATTCCGCCAATCGCTTGGCCGCCCGTCCGGTCGGCGCACACAGGCACACGGAGACCCCCTTTGCCTGCAAGATGCGCAGGATACCCTTGACCACCGTGGTCTTGCCCACCCCCGGTCCGCCGGTGATGATGGTGACCTTACCCTTGATCGCGGCGGCCACGGCAGCACGTTGGGAGTCGGATAGCTCCAATCCCGTCTGTCGCTCCATCCACGGGATGGCGCCCTGGGGATCGATCCGACCCCACACCGGCGGATTGCGCTGCAGCCGCTGGAGGCCCATGGCAATTCCCCGCTCGGCCCGCTGCAGGGGGGTGAGAAAGAGCGCGGGTCGCCCCTCGATCTCCTCGGCGACCAGGTTCTCTTCCTTGAGTTCTGCGGCGATGGCCTGCTCGATAACGGCGGCGGGAATCTCCAGCAGCTTGCCTGCCGACTCGGCCAGCTGCTCCCGGTAGGCGGCGCAGTGACCGTCCGTGGCGATCTCCTGCAGCACATGGCGCACCCCGGCCTGGGCGCGGATGAGCGAGTCGTGGGGGGTGCCAAGCCGATGGGCGATGGCGTCGGCGGTCTTGAAGCCGATACCATGGATATCGAGCGCCAGTCGGTAAGGGTTCTCCCGGACCTTCTCGACCGCCGCGTCCCCATAGGTCTTGTAGATGTGTACGGCCCGCGCCGTGCCGACCCCATGGGACTGGAGGAAGACCATGATCTCCCGGATCACCTTCTGCTCGGCCCAGGCCCGGGTCACCCGTTCCTTGCGCTTGGGGCCGATGCCTTCGAGCGTAAGCAGCCGGTCCGGGTTGTCCTCGATGACATCGAACACCCGTTCGCCGAAGGCCCCCACCAGCTTACGGGCAAAGTGGGGACCGATGCCCTTGACCATGCCCGAACCTAAGTATTTCTCGATGCCGTCCAGGGTGCTGGGCGGAATCACCCGCAGATTCAGGGCCTTGAACTGGAGCCCGTGGCGGTGGTCGTTGACCCAGGCGCCGTCGCATTCGATGTGCTCGCCCGCGGTGACGGTCGCCGCCGAGCCGACCACGGTCACCAGCTCCCGCTGCCCGCGTACCTTGACGCGCAGCACGCAGAAACCGCTCTCCTCGCTATGGAAGGTGACCCGCTCGACCGCGCCGGCCAGGCGTTCGGACGCGGCGCCCGCGGGGGTTCCGGGGTGAGACGGGTAAATCATCTTTTCATGTATTAAATACCCACTCGAGCTTCGTCGCGAACCCCCAATAGGACAGGATTTACAGGATTACACAGGATTTACAGAGGGAGGTGGACGGTCAGCTCCTCTTACCACAATATGTGGTGGTAAACCAGTCGAGCCGAAGTACAGTGACCCACGGTTACCATTGGTGACAATACAAGATGTTGGGGCAGGAGGAGCTAACCGCCCACCCCCTTTACAGGATTCCTGTCGTCCCTGAATTTCCTACGCCCGATCACACGCTTACCAAACCAGCAGCTGCTCTTCACAACAAAAAATCCTGTTAATCCTGAGAATCCTGTACTATTAGCTGGCGAGACGAGACTTCGCCTTAAGCCCATGAGGCGTGAATTTTTTGTGCAGCGCACAAACTTGACTCATTTGTAAAAATGCGAGTCCGTCAAGGATCCTAGGTGGCCGTCAACTCGACCTTGTCGTGGATCTCGGCCAACGCCAAGATACAATCCAGGCTCTCCAGGGGAACCTGGTCTTCCAGCCTCCTGTAGTCCATCAGGGTCCAGCGACCATCCGCGCCGCGCCGCGCCGGTAGTGCTCTACCTGGCCCCGGTCCTGGGAGACCAGCAGATACTCCCGCAGGCTCGGGATGTGACGGTAGAGGGTGAATTTGTCTCCCCGGTCATAAGCCTCCGTGGAGTCGGAGAGGACCTCGACGATCAGACCGGGGTTGAGCAAGACATCCCGCCGGTCGTCCAGGAGCTCCGGTTCTCCGCAATGGGCGACCAGATCCGGATACGTGCCCGCATTGGCGGAGCGGATGAGGACCTTCATATCATTGGCATAGACCCGGCAAGGGCGTTCCTTGAACTGGATGCTCAGCTCGCGGTTTATGTTGCTCACAATCACGTTGTGCTCCAGGCTCGCACCGGCCATGGCGAAGACTTCACCATCCAGGTATTCGCTGCGCCCTTCGAGGGCGGCACGCTCGCCTTCCAACCAGTCATCGAGGCTCAAAAAAGGTTTGGGTTGTAGGGACATGGAAGCGTCTCCGGTGGCAGGGTGAGTGCGTATAAATTACTACCAGCTACCAGCGGGTAGGATGGGCTATGCCCACCAAATAATACTCACGGCTAAAACAAGATTTCGGGAGGAAGCGAATCGGAAGGTTGAGCAAAACCGTAGGATGCTGGTGAGCGCTGTGGTTCTGAGCTTGCTGGCCCGGTGCATCCTCTCCCCGTGCGGACCGCATCAATGGGTGGCCCGTGCCCAACACTCTTTTGGGCACGCCTACCGTCCAAAGATGCGGTTCGCTGCCTGCCCGTGCGTCCCTGCACACAAACAGGTAGGCACGCAGATAGGCGCTCGCCACACCATTCGATGCGGTTCGCCGGCGGCTCACCCACATCCTACGGGCCTTGCCTGGGATCTCCGAGCGCCGCGCTCACGTGACCGAGGTTCCCGATGCAAAGGCAGCGGTGGGCACAGCCTGCCCTACTCTGCTGACTTGGCCCATTCAGCTCGTCTCATCTCCAGGACCCGTAAAGCGCCGAAACAGCTCCCGGCGCGAGATCTCCTTCTGCAAGGGACAATCGCGCTTGGCCTGGGCCATGTTTTCATCGCGGGTACGGATGACTTGGTTCCAGGCTGCGAAAACCGCATCCGCAGACTCGTATGGGCCCATGTCCAGGCAGATGGGTTGAAGCAGGTAGTGGCCGAGGCGGTGATGGTAGTTGAGATGGGCCTGTTGGGACTGGGCCAGCAGGTCGAAGCTCAGATTCGGACCCAAGACCAGATAGGGGGCATTGCGACGCTCCGGGGCGGACCAGCCGGGCGGGACCTCCAACTCCGGCGGCTCGTCCGGGAACAGCAACCGGGCGAGCATCCAGGGCGTGAGCAACAGCAGGACGCGCCAGGTATCGATCCGACGCAAGGCCCGGATCATCACCGGCAAGGCATGCTTCAGCATGGGGTCCCCGGCCAGCTGCTCCCGCAAGATGCCTTCATGGACTTCGAGCACGGCCTGTTCCAGACCGTCGTCCGCTGTCAGCTCGGGCGGCAGACCCTGCCAACTCGCATCACTCATGGTCCAGAGACTCTGGAATCAGGCCCCCGATCTGCCGGCCCAGGGCACGGTAAAGATCAAGCCTGGCATGGTCGACAAGATCACGGGCGAAACGGGGGACCCATAAGGCCAGATGTTCCTCCGTCAGCTCCCTCAGCAGGTCATCCCTACCGGTCTCCTTGAGGTAGGCCGCGCACTCGAGCATAGTACCCAGGTAATCCGGCGGTACATCCATGGCTTGGAGTCCCGCACGGCGGTAGAGGTCCGCCAATTCGCTCGCGGAGATACCGACCATGGTCCCGTGGCGGTAGGCGGATTCATACGGCGGACAGGGAAGCCTGGGATAGGCGCTGATGAACAGCCGGGTGTGCTCGGCTTGCCAGTGTTCCAGGGGTATCCGCTCCAGCTCCGGCAGAGAAGGCTCCAGCCAGGGGGCCTGTGGTCGCATGTCCCGCAATGCATCCAGGGCGTCGGCCTCCGGCATGGCCAGCAAGGTAGCCAGGATACGCAGTTGGTTCGGATCTGTGCTCGAAAGGGTCAAGGATTCAACTCCCGCTGTTGACTTAAGAGACTGTCTAAGAACTAACTTATTGATTTTGCTCGATGCCACCTTGGCTGCTCCAGCGGCCAGGCTTGGTGACGCTGGAGCGTCAAGACCTGCTCCCACGCTGGAGCGTGGGAGCCAGATGAGAGACTTTTGAGAAGATAGAAGAAACTTTAGAGAATTATGGACTTATCCGGTTAATGCGAAAAGAGGAACAGGACGACAACTTTCGAGAAAAAACCTGAAAGCAATCGAGTCGATCATAGAGGCGAACTACGATGAACTCATCGGCGCATGGAAAAATACTTCAGGCGTTGAGGTTACCAATATTTAGGCACACGGGGTGTGGCTATTGACCCATGATAGGGAGTTGTTCATGCCATATCAACCACTATGGACTGAAAGTCCATAGTCTGGAGGACTAAAGTCCTCATCCGTGGACAGGCCACGGACTGAAAGTGAAGGGACTTAAAGTCCATAGTTTCAACTATGATGCGCTTCGCGCACTAAAGTTATTGAAGAAATGAAGATTTCCCATAGTTCCAAGATCAAACGGTTAAATCAATCATTAATTTCGAAGAACGAGCGCCGGGCCATTATTACTGGCCCGCTATCGATGTCAATTTATCTCGAGAAATCATCGAGCATCCTGAACGCTTTCCCTTGCGCGCGAAAATCGCATAACAACACCGATTCTCGCGTAGACCATCCAACAAACAACTGCCGGGAGGAAAAACTGACTATGCTGCGTATCCGTACCTTAGTAATCTGCGCCCTATCCATGCTGCTTGTGCCCATGTCCCAGGCGGCGACCCTGATCGACAAGGAGCTGCCCTACCCGAAGGGGAAACCGAGTGCGAAGCAGACCGCCGAGCAGGTCTTCTTCGTCAACCAGTTTCACGTCTACGATCGCTACGCGATCGTCAAATCCGGCAAGACCATAACGGTTATCATCAATAAGCCCAAGGGCTCACGAGCCACCACCCTGACCGTTGAGCGCTACAAACGGAACGATTGGTCTGACCCGAAGATCCGTTCCAAAGAGGTCGCTATCTTTCGCTCGGGCAAGCTCAAGGGGACCGGCATGCTGATCGTGGACTATGCGGACGATGCGAAACCCCAGTCCTATTCCATCTGGTTACCCGCGCTGCGCAAGATCCGGCGCTTCGCCCAGCCACCCCATGACGACGCCTGGGGGGGCACCGACTTCACCTTCGGCGACGTCATTCTGCGCAAGCCCTTCCATGAGACCCATAAACTGCTGGGTACGGAAACCTTCAAGGACTGCCTGGGCACCATTTCCGGCGTCAAGGTCAAGTGGCTCCCCAATCCCCCGGCCCCGTCCTGTAGACCCAAGGGTAAGCAGGTCTACAAGCTCAAGAGTACCACCAAGCGTAAGCACTGGTGGTATGACTACCGGATCAGTTATGTGGACGTCAAGACCTTCGCCGACTATCGCACCGAATACTTCAAAGGGAGTAAACAGGTAAAAGTCATCGACCGGGACTGGGCGAGTGCGGGGAAGCGCGATCCCCGGGCCCTGTACTGGAGTTACTGGTACGGCAAGAATCTGAAGACCGGGCATGAAACCTGGGCGGTCGTTCCGCGCAGTGTGAACCGGGGCGACGGCCAAGTCACCAAGCCGGACGACTTCTGGAGCGAAAAGAGCCTGCGCAAGATCAAGCGCTGAGAAAAATGACAAAACAATCGGTTATCCTGACGACGCTTTCTCTATTGGTCGCCGTTCCAAGCGTGGCACTAAGCGATTTCGAGCTGACCGATAAGCTCCGGGTCAATGGGTTCTTTCAGAACCGCACGGCATTCAATCTCGACGGCGATCTCTATATCGGCGAGGGGACCTCGAATTTGGACACCGCCTCCGATCATGCGGCGGGAAACGCCCTGAGATTCGAGAATGCCGCGCGCCTGTTCTTCAACGGTGAGCTCGGGACGGCAACCTCCTGGCACGCCGATATCAACCTGATCTATGACACCCAGGGCGTTGCACAATACTGGCGGGGGCACGAACCCTATACCCAATGATTATCTGCGCGAGCTCTACCTGGATACGGAGATCGCCGGCATCGACCTGCGGCTCGGCAAGCAGCAGGTGGTCTGGGGAACCGCCGACGGCATCAATCTCCTGGACATCATCAACCCCACCGACTTCCGCTGGTTGAATCAAGACCCGATGGAAGACGCCCGCATCCCGGTCTGGATGGCCGTGGCGGAACGCAATCTGGGCAGTAACGGCAACCTCCAGGCCGTGGTCTCCCAGCGCCGGAAGAACATTATTCCGGGGTTGAGAAGGGGCAAACGCGGGAGGCGGTCCGTGGCCTTTATTCCAGCTTCCGGACCCTCCTCGCCCCCGAGCGCGGACAACTCGCGGCTGTTCGGGACCGACCAGGGCCACGCCTTCATCATGAAGGGGGTGGATACCATCACCGGCAAAGTCAACGGATTCGCCAATATCGGCGCCGCCATGGGGGCGGTGACGACGACCTTCTATGGCGACGGCTTCCTGCCGGTGCCGACGAGCACCTTCACCAATCCCCTGGGTGGGCTCAATCCGGCGCTTCCCGAGTTCAACACCGTCGGGTCCTTCGCCGGTCTGACCGCGGCCCGGACACCAGCCGCCTGCCGCGGCCTCAACGGCGCTGCCTGCCTCAAAAACTTCACGGAATTCACTAACGGCAATATCACCAACCTCACGGACGCCGACCCGGTTACCGGCGCGGGTTGGGATACCCACAATCCCGATTCGACCTGGGAATACATGCCGAACGCCACCTTCGCGACCTTACGGTTCGCCGCCGCCGAGCTGGTCCCCGATTCCAGGCCGGAACAGGGGTTGGCCTATCGGGAGCGACATGCCGACGCACTCTACCGCCAGGGCGATGAGAAGGGAAACAATACGGCCCTACAGGAGGCGATCCGGGCCTACCGGGATCTGCTCGAAGCATACCCCCGCGCACAGGCGCCCCAGGATTGGGCCAGGACCCAAACCAACTTGGGCATCGCCCTTGCGAGCCTCGGCGAACGCGAATCGGGCACGGCGCGCTTGGAACAAGCGGTGGCCGCCCACCGAGCCGCCTTGCAGGAGTGGACCCGCGAGCGCGTGCCCTTGCAGTGGGCCACGACCCAAAACAACTTAGGTCTCGCCCTTTGGCGCCTCGGCGAACGCGAGGTAGGCACGGCGCGGTTGGAGCAAGCCCGTCGCCACATCGAGGATGTCTGGCATGTATACAAAGACGCCGGGATGGATCAATACGACGAGGATTTCCGGCGGCGTCTAGCGGCGATCGACCGGCTGATTGCGGAGCGACGGTGAGAATCTGGCTCGCACTATGTGACCACGAAAAACACGAACAGACACGAAACTGCATCATGACGCAGGGGGGATCTTTTCGTGTTGGTTCGTGCCTTTCGTGTTAGGGGCTGTTGACATAATCATAGCGCCAACCGCTAATAGGACAAGATTAACAGGATGATCAGGATTAACAGGATTATTTTTCTTAAATAACAATTATAACATCCTGTGAATCCTGTACCATTAGGAGACAAGCTCGAAGGAATGTCAACGCGCCCTAGCCACAATGACAGTCGTAGGACATTCACATCGGTTCGAGTGATTCGTCGTTACTAACTATAATGACACCTTGTAAACAACAGTTATCCGCATACGGTGCAATAATAGAACGCAGTGTCGCACATCACGGTATTAGCGCAAAAGCGCAGAGACCGAAAAACCATGCCACAACCAGTACCAGCACATCAACCAACCCTCTACGAGGCTCTGGAGGCCCTGCCCGAGGGGGTAATCGGTGAGATTCTGAACGGCCAGCTCCACACCCAGCCGCGGCCTGCAATCCCGCATGCTCGCGTTGCGCTCGATCTTGCTATCGGGGTCGGTGGTCCTTACGACAAGGGGATTGGTGGTCCTGGCGGTTGGTGGATCTTCCCCGAACCCGAGGTGCACTTGGTGCGCGATGTCGAGGTGGCCGTGCCGGATCTGGCCGGTTGGCGCCGGGAGCGCATGCCGATACTTCCCACGGGCCACCGGGTCGAGGTGGTCCCCGATTGGGTCTGCGAGATCCTGTCTCCATCCACCAAACGGAAGGATCGTCAAGACAAGATGCCACTGTATGCGCGCTATGGCGTGCGGTATGCGTGGCTGATTGATCCGGTCGAGCAGACCTTAGAGGTCTACCGGCTCGATGCTGGCGCTTGGGTCGAGATCGATCACTTTGCCGGCGCTGACCAGGTTCGCGTACCGCCGTTCGAGGCCGTGTCCATTGACCTAAAGGGCTTGTGGTTGCCGCAGCAACTCCAGCTTGTCGGACGTTAAGAGGCTGTCTAAAAACTAATCCATTGATTTTAATAGAATCGTGCCCGTAGGGTGGGCTGTGCCCACCTCTCAGGCGTCGTATGTGGTGGGCACAGCCCACCCTACGGTTTGGTTAGTTTTTTATACAGCCTTTAAGGTTGATGAGCCTTTGACCCGCCTCATTTTCAGTACCGTACTTCTGTAAGTCTGTATAACAATAAATCATTAAAGTCGTGGGGACATTCGCGTTTGCTCGTTCCCACGCTCCAGCGTGGGAACGCCACCTTGGCCGCTCCAGCGGCCAGGCTTGGTGACGCTGGAGCGTCAAGATTTGCTCCCACGCCGGAGCGTGGGAGCCAGATGACAAGTCCACAAAAGCACTAAACTCCGTGTTCTCCAGCTAACCGCAATTAAAACAACGAAAAATCCTGTTAATCCTGAAAATCCCGTTAATCCTGTACGATTGGACGAAAGCACGAACCACGAAGAATTGTTCAACCTTTCAGCGGTGGCGTTGTAATTTTGTTGGTCCTGGGTATACACGCTATGAGGGTATCTCTGTCCGAATCTCGGAAACAACAAAATTAAAACACTACCCCGCAAATAAACGCATCGGGATGAGGAGCCATCGACGATGGCGAGTCGATTCCGACCGATTTGCGTTCATTCGCATTCATTGCTTCAATAACTTTAGTGCGCGAAGCGCATCATAGTTGAAACTATGGACTTTAAGTCCCTTCACTTTCAGTCCGTGGCTTGTCCATGGATGAGGACTTTAGTCCTCCAGACTATGGACTTTCAGTCCATAGTGGTTGATTGCGGCATAAGCGGGAGCGACCATGTCAGATCCCCAAACGCACGATCCCGTCCAGGGTGAAGAACGCCTGGCGGATCGCTATGCCCGTTTTGTGATCCGCCGGCGGCGGTCCTTTATCTTCTCGATCCTGGCGCTCACCCTGATTCTGTCCTGGTTCATCAAGGATCTGGACATCCGCAACGACCCGGATACCCTGCTGCCGCCTTCCAACCGCTATATGGCGACCAATGCCTACACGGAGCGCCACTTCGGCATGGGTAATCTGATGGTGTTCGCCCTCAAGGTCAAAGAGGGGGACATCTACCAACCCTGGTTCATCAACAAACTACAGGCGTTGCACCGGCGGTTGGAGTCCTTGCCTCATTCCCGGCCCGAGAACTTCATCGATCTGGCCGCGAAGAAGATCAAATATATGGGAGCCGACGCGAACGGGTTGGTCTTCAAGCGATTGATTCCCACTGCGGGCATCGGCGAGGACGACCCGGAGTTGGCGCGGGCCCAGCTCGCGTTCCTCAAGGAGGGCATCGAGTCCAACCCGGTGCTGGCCCCGATGCTGGTCTCGATGGTGACGCCGGAGGGGGAAAAGTGCGCCTTCGGCGAGTACGCGCAGCGGCGGTGCGTCGCTAAGGCCGCCTACATCGTTGCCGACTACACCGACCAGGTAAAAGCGATCTATCTGCCCTAGGTCAGGGCGGTGCGGGCCATCATGGAGGAATTCGCCGCGGACGAGCGGATCGAGCTGCTGGTGGCGGGCGAGCCCTATTTCCTGGCCTGGATGCTGCTCGATCTGCTCGAACACTGGTGGCTGTTCGTCCTGTCCCTGCTGATCGCCGTCGCGGTCCTCTGGTACGAGTTCCGCGACTGGCGCGGCGCCCTGTTTCCCCTGCTGGGGGTCGGTGCCACCATCCTGATGGCCCTCGGGGTCATGGGCCTGACCCAGTTCAAGCTCACCACCATGATGGTCCTTACCCCCATGCTCCTGCTCGCCATCGGCATCGGTCACTCGGTACAGGTCACCCGGCGTTTTGTGCAGGAGCAGGCCGGATACGGCGATTGCCGACGTGCGGCCCAGGCGGCCATCGGCCACACCATGATTCCCGCTACTCTTTCCATCATTACCGATATGGTGGGCTTTGCCACCCTGGCCACGGTGGATATCTCCTTCTATAGGGCCTACGCCTATTTCGGCATGTTCGGCATGCTTACCCTGCTGTTTACCACCACCACGCTGATTCCGCTGCTGATGCTAAGCTTTCCGTGCCCGCGGACCGGGATACCCGATAAGCACGCTTGGGAGCATAAGGTGGGCGGCCTGCTGACCGGTCTGCTGGCCGGTCCCGGCAAGTGGCTGCCGATCGGCCTGGCGGCGGTGATCCTGATCGTATCCGGCCACTACACGCGGATTACGGAAGGCACCCTGGACGACCCCATGCCGGGCGTGGAGAAGGGCATCGACTACTCGCGCGCGGCCTTCAAGCGGGAGCCCGATACTATCGACCAGCTGCTGGAGCTCAACCGGATCATGCCAGGCATTATCTCGGTGACCATCCCCATCCGCGGCAAGGAACCTACCGTGCCCGAATGCGTCGCTGTCTTCTACCCGGAAGCGATAGCTGCCATCGAAGACAAGTAGGAAAGGCAGGCCGCCTGCGCCGCTCAGAAGGAAAGGCTGGGCTGCTGGGACGCGGAGGTCTGCGGGGCCCAGGGGATCTTCAATAATGCAGCCGTCCTGGCCGGTATGGAGGCCATGGAGAACTGGATGCGCAATCATCCCGCAATCGGCTTTACCGGCTCTTATGCTCAATATGTGCGCCTGGTCAACATGCTGTTGGCGGCCGAGCCGGGGGAGCAGCCGCACCTGTCCGACCTGCGCATCCTAACCCTGGTCTATCTGAGAGCCATGGACCCGGACGACGACCGGGACCCGGACGCGATGGTGCAGCTCTTCAACGGCCTGCTCGAGACCATGACCGAGGAAGGCGACATGGACGCCTTCGTCGCCAGGGATTGGAACCAGGGCGTGATCATGGGCTTCATCAACACCATGCACCCCCAAGAGACCCACGCGGTCACCATGGCGATCCAGGATTATGTGGAGGAGCACAAGGAGGATCCGGGATTCAGACAGGTCCATTTCGGCCTGCGCTGCAAGGACACCAGCTGTGATGTGGGACCGACGGCAGCAGCGGGCCCGGATTACATTCGGCCTGGCATCGGCGGCTTCCTGGGCGCTACCGAGGCGACCCGCGAAGTGGCCCTGGACAACTGGCTCACCGGCCCCCTGCTGACGGCCACCGCCGTATTCATGATCGCGGCCCTCATCTTCCGCTCCCTGCTGGTCTCGGGGATCCTGATGGTGACGCTGCTGATTACCCTGTTCGCCCAGTATGGCCTCGGGGGCTACCTGACCTCGGTGCAGAACTGGTCCGGCAACCTGGCCTTCCACGTCCAGGTGGCCCTGTCCATCGCCATGGGGCTGGGGATCGACTACGGCATCTACATGCTCTCGCGCCTGCACGAGGAAATGCGGGCCAGCGGCAACGACTGGGCGATCGCCCTGCGTCGGACCCTGGATACTACCGGCTCCGCCGTGCTGATCTCGGTCGTGGTCCTGATCACCAGTTTTATTCCGCTGATGAACACCCACCTTGCCAATACCTGGGAGTGTGAGTCTGTACATCAGCGTCGCCCTGGTCATCGACGTGATTGTGGCCCTGACCCTGCTACCGCTGATGGTGCGTTGGCTAAGGCCCCAGTATGTGTTCGGCGGTGCCCGTAGGATGTGGTGAACACGGTATGTCGTAGCAGGACCGCACCGATCCCGACCGCGAACCGCATTGATTAGAGCAAAGGCGCAAAGGCGCAAAGGCGACGCGTCTCCGCCCAATCTACGCGCTGTGGTGATCCTGAAGGGAAAACCACGAATCACGCAAATCCTCGCGAATCGATTCGTGCTGATGTGCGCTTCGTCGTTTTCCTTTCGAGCGCAGCGGTGGCCGGTAGCGAAGAAAGTACCCGCTGCCACACCCAGGTCACCCGGCAGCTAGCCGGGGCGAGATAGTGCCGCAATCGCGGAGCGGCCGGCTAATCCGCACCCGCAAACAAAGTGGGTGTCTTTTTATTACTCGAAATAGGTTTTATAGAAACCCCCCGATATATTCGGACATTGGTTTTGTGAAATTATTATCTGTCCAGTAGCTAGTATGAGAAAACAGGTTCCAGTATTTAAATATGTTGCCGACATTTATAGGTATGTCTTTATGGACAATTTTATCGTAGGCATCATTTATCGCTTTTAAAGGATACCCGAGGATATCACTGGGATCATAGTAATTAAGCCATTTAGCCTTACGTCTTAAATCGTCACTTAATTTTTCCGGGAAAATCGATTGTTTCGATCTTTCTATGTGCGAATGCAAACACTGGAATGTTACAACCAAAAGTAATCATGCCGGCAAGATATTCCAGTCTTTCGAAACTGCTTAGGTCATCAGGAAGTGAGTTTTTCGGCTTTTGCATATCCCAAATATAGTTGGACATTATATGGCCGCCCAAAGAGTGTGCCAGAATAATTACAGGACATTCCCGATTTTCTAAGTCGATACGTATATAGTTCACTTGTTTTTTCTTGAACTCTTTCATGAATTTTCTTATAAGAGGTATTGTGATCACTTTCCACTCTTTGATAAGCAGTAGCATCTCCTAATGCGTTGAGAACGAATCGTCTTAATCCGATCCAACCGATGTCATGATTTTTTCGTGCACTTTCGAGATATGAAGTTGGTTTTGCATAAAGTATATCAGCCCAATATATGGGCTTCCATGCAATTTCATCGGGATTTTTCGATAGCTTGGAAATTCGCTTGTTTATTTCCGCTTTCATACCATCGGCAAAATGCAAATTTGGGGAACCCATTCCATGTATCACTATTACAGCAATTTTTTTGCTCATTGTATTTGCTCCTCAAGTCAAAAGAGTTCTGCTAGCAAAGACCATTAGGATTTTCTCCGTCATCCCAACCCTATATGCCCTACCCTCAATCTTCAAGGGTATGCTAAGGGCTGGAAAGCCATCGCATCCCCCATGACTGGAATCATGGAAACACAACTCACGATTCGTGTCTACTGGTGATTTTCGGATATCGAAACTAAAGCCATTGGTCCCCCCTCTCCCCAACCCCTTTCCCGGCGGGAGAGGGGCTTTTGCGACACCCTCCCTCCGGGAGAGGGGTTTTGAGGCTCCACTTAATGGTAGTATTGACCTGCATGCAACGCGAGGGCCGCGCGTGTAGGCTGTGCGGGGGACGATGTGGGTGTATAGGTTGCGTTAAGACGCCGGCACCGAAGCCACCGTCGATCAACGCGTCTTGGTGCGTCGAACGCAACACGTCCGGTCCCCCAAACAGCGCCAAATCATTCAGAATTGCTTTTAACCAAACAAGCTGCTTAGGTTGCCCGCAGCTCCCGCGACAATGCGATCCACAGGCTCAGAGGCTGTCTAAAAACTGATCCATTGATTTTAATAGAATCGTGCCCGTAGGGTGGGCTGTGCCCACCTCTCAGGCGTCGTATGTGGTGGGCACAGCCCACCCTACAGTTTGGTTAGTTTTTATACAGCCTCTCAGGCACATGGCCAAGAGCACCAGCGTGAATGGCAACCCGGCTGAAATGGCACCGGATTGCAGGGCCTTGAGCGCGGCCGTCCCACCGCCGTAGAGCAGGGTCGCGGCCACAGCGCCTTCGAGCACGGCCCAGAAGATGCGCTGAGGTACGGGCGCGCCGAGCTTGCCGCCGGCGGTGATGCTGTCGATGACCAGTGAACCCGAGTCGGACGAGGTTACGAAGAAGACCAGCACCAGTGTGATGCCTAAGAGCGACGTCAGGCCGCTCAGTGGCAACTCGTCGAGCAGCTGGAAAGCGCCAACGAGACCTCGCCGATGCCGTCGGCGAGCGCGCCGACGCCCTTCATGGCCTGCCCGAGCCCGGTCGTGCCGAAGGCCGTCATCCAGATCAGGGTCACCAGCGTCGGCAGCAGCAGCACGGCGACGCTGAAACCGCGTACGGTGCGGCGTGGGAGATCCGCGCGATGAACATGCCGATCAGGCCGGCTTACGGAAGTGCATGACGCCCCAGGTAAGCCAGCCCCGGTCGCCGGCCTCGATCCAGTTGCCGAGTCCCTTCAGCATGTGCTCACTGTAGGCATCGGAGACCAGGCCAGCGAGCCGGGAGCGCCGGGCATACAGCTCCTCGGCCACGCGCCTGTAGTGGGTCACGAGCTGGTCCCTCAGCTCGATCACAGCGACCTCTTCCCAACCGAGGCGCCGCGCCTGGTCGCGGTAGAAGGCGAACGAGCCGAGGCTCAGCAGCTGGAGGCGTTCCAGGACCGGGGCCAGAACCCCTTCCGGGCAATCGTCGGCCTGTAGGGGATCCGTGAAGACCAGCTCGCCGCCGGGCTTGAGCACCCGGGCGATCTCGGCGAGCACGCGGTCGCGACACCCCGAATGCAGGATCGCATCCTGGGACCAGGCCAGGTCGAAACGTGCGTCCTCGGCCGGGATGGCCTCGAAACTGCCGGCAACGACCTCGATGCGATCAGCGAGCCCGGCCGCGTGGTTCATCTGCCGATGACGCGTGTTCTCGGTCTCGCTGAGATTCAGGGCTAGGAGCCTGTCCGGCTTGCGCGTTCGTAGCGAGGGAGCGCGCGCCGCCGCCGTAGCCTGCCCCCAGGTCGATCAGGCGTGTGCCCGGCACCGCGAGCCGCCCGGCGACGCGCTGGGCCATGTGCTCGACGGTGCGCCGCGAGGCGTCCGCGATGGGCTCGTCCGGCGATTCGTAGAGCCCGATGTGGATGTCCTCGCCGCCCCAGACGTGGAAATAGAAGTTGTCGGCATCCTCGCTGTCGTAGTAATCACGGGCTGTGCTGACGGCGGCAAAACAGTCCGTGCTCATTGGCTGGCCCCCTGGTAGGTCTTCTCGGCCACATGGATCAGAAAGTCCGGCTCGGTATCACAGGCCACAAGCGGGTCCGCAGTGTGCCGCTGCGTAGCCTGGGCGCGTATGGTCTTAGCTTCTCTCTTGCAGGATCGGGGACGACCGACGCGGGGCCTTGAAATCACAGATCTCGGGAAGGGGCGCGAGTAAATCGTGCTATATCCTATACCGATTATGGACAAGGGTACAAGGCAGCATCGATGGTTAGCGTTTGATGAACCAGACGCAAACCGCAACGCCTAACACCCGGGGCCGACGGTCGGAGTACTCAGGGTCAGCGCGGGACAGCGCGTAGATTGGGGTGAGGTCGCCGCTAGGGACGATAAACCCCAACGTGAGAAGAACCACGAATCACGCGAGTCCTCGCGGACCGATTCGTGCTGATACGCATGATCCATCGTTTTCCTTTCTTGACGCCTGATCCGTTGGCGGCTCCGAGCACGGCTGTGGATTATCTTACCAAGCGGTACCAACTTTCGGTAAAATTTGGTAGTTAAAGGATGTTATTACAAGCAGTTAAATGGTCAAGAACACTAGCATCTCCTTAGGCGACCACTTCGAGGGTTTCATCGCGCAGCAGGTCCGAAGTGGACGATACGGCTCCGCCAGTGAAGTTGTGCGCGCCAGCCTACGGCTGCTCGAGGAGCGGGAGCAAAAGCTCGAAGCCCTGCGTCAGGCACTGATCGAAGGCGAGGAAAGTGGCGAGGACTCCCCGCTCGACATAAATGAAATCCGCCGCGAAGTGCGGATGGAAGCGGGATTGGATGCTTGAGATCGTCAAGCGACCGCGCGCCAGGCAGGACCTGAAAGACATTTGGTGCTACAGCTTCAAGAAATGGGGTGAGGCGCAGGCCGACAAGTATCTCGCCGAGTTGGATGCCGGGATCACGCAGCTCCGTGAAAACCCCAGGCTCGGCAAGCCGCGTGATGACCTACGCCCCGGCTACCGGTCCCTGTGGATAAACGAGCATGTGGTTTACTACCGTTACGCCGTCCGATTCGAATAACGGGTCCGCACATAGTCGTCCACCATGCGCGTGAACTCCTCGGCAATCCGGTCGCCCTTGAGGGTTGCAACCTTCTCGCCGTCCACATAGACCGGCGCGGCAGGCCGTTCGCCGGTGCCGGGGAGGCTGATGCCGATGTTGGCCTGCTTGCTCTCGCCGGGTCCGTTGACCACGCAGCCCATGACCGCGACCTGCATGGAGGCTACCCCTGGATAACGGCTGCGCCACTGGGGCATCTGTCGGTGCAGGTGGCCCTGGATGTCCTTGGCCAGCTGCTGAAAATAGGTGCTGGTGGTGCGGCCGCAACCGGGACAGGCGGTCACCATGGGCGAAAAGGACCGCAACCCCATGGTTTGTAGGATTTCCTGGGCGACACTGACCTCCCGCGTGCGGGTTTCTCCAGGCTCCGGGGTCAGAGAGATGCGGATGGTATCCCCGATCCCTTCCTGCAACAGGACCGCTAGGGCCGCGGTGGAGGCGACGATGCCCTTGGAGCCCATGCCGGCCTCCGTGAGCCCTAGGTGGAGGCTGTAGTCGCAGCGCGCCGCGAGCGAGCGATAGACCGCGATCAGGTCCTGCACCCCGCTCATCTTGCAGGATAGCAGGATGCGGTCGCGCCCGAGCCCCAGGGCCTCGGCCCGCTTTGCGCTCTCGAGCGCCGAAACCACCATGGCCTCGCGCATTACCTCGTCCGCATCCTTGGGGGCGGCGGATCCGGCGTTTTCATCCATGAGGCGGGCAACGAGCTCCGGGTCCAGACTGCCCCAGTTGACCCCAATGCGCACCGGCCGCTCGAAGCGACAGGCGATCTCGATGAAGGTGGCAAACCGGCTATCGCGCTTCTCCCCACGGCCCACGTTACCCGGATTGATGCGGTACTTGGCCAGGGCCTGGGCGCAATCCGGGTAATCGGCGAGCAATCGATGCCCGTTGAAGTGGAAATCGCCGATCAGGGGCACGTTCAAACCCTGCCGGTCGAGGGCCGCGCGGATGGCGGGTACCGCCCGCGCTGCAGACGCATTGTTGACCGTGATGCGTACCAACTCGGAGCCGGCCCGCGCCAGCTCGGCCACCTGGGCCGTGGTGGCCGCCACATCCGCGGTATCCGTGTTGGTCATGGATTGGACCACGATGGGCGCGTCGCCGCCGACCCGAACGCCGCCGACCAACACTGGCACGGTCCGGTGACGTTGGATATGGTATGGATTGCTCACTGGGCATTCTGATCGCAGAAGCATTCTTTGTCCACGAAAAACACAGAAAGACACGAAATTATCATCCCGGCGCCAGGTATGGATCTGCTTGTGTTCGTTCGTGTTTTTCGTGGTTCTTGATGAGTCAAATTCCCCGAATCGCTCTCTGGCTCCCACGCTCCAGCGTGGGAGCAAGTCCTTGACGCTCCAGCGTCATTAGGTTAGTTTTTAGTCAGCTTATTAGGTCCAATTGGGCTCGTTTTGGGAAGTTCTTTCGCTATTCGGGTTGCTGCGGGGGCACATTCCGGATGACCCCAACCACCGGCACTGGTTCCATTCGTGATGTCATACACGATATTATCGTCCTTTGTAGGGCTCACTCCTTTAGGGATGTTGTCCAGATCGAGCATGTGAAGCACCTTCCACGCGATATTATGGTCAGCGCATGAACTGTCACCGCTGACACCGAGTGTTCCCACCAATTTGCCCGCACTATCGTAGAGTGGTAATCCACCGCCGAACACATTGACCCCACCAGCCATGTGCCCAACCATGGGGTCTTTGGCCGTACCAAAATCCGTTGCAGGACCGCGATAAGCGACGTCGGTAGCTACCGGATTACTGAACTGGAGTCCATACAGGCTTCCTCCCGGCTGAACAGCCGAAAACAGATTTGCCGTTGACAGCGCCAGACCGGGTAGGCTGAAGGCATTGGCCGTATTGGCCTTTTGTGCCGAGATGACGCGACTTCCTGGCCACTGATCGTCTCGGACCTGTCCTGAAAACGCGACTGTCTTTACTGTGCCATCCCTGTCCACGATCGTAGCCCACATATCGAAGCCGAACCCCCCATTGTCTTCTTTTACTACCGTGCGCAGTGTCGTTTGGAGTTGCGAGTGGGTTGGTAAGTTACCCGAGAAGGATACCGGTACAAACAGTATCGTTAGGATAAATGCTGCCAATGCAGGCTGGAGTATTCGCTTCTTGTTTTTCATGAGTCTGATTTCTTTATTTGCAGTGATGAGATGGATTGTGATACGTCAGCTAGAAATAATGGAAAACTCCCTCGGACTGGTCGCGAGGGAAAATCCCATACTCTAGGGTTGGGTTCTTTGCAGCGGCACGCCGAGGCATCCGACGCACTAAGCAGGATTACTGCTGTCAGTAATACCCAAAGCTGGTTTCATAACTCATTTGTAGAGATGCGGATCCGTCAGGGAATCCTGAGGCTGGTGGCGAATCGGGTTTCGATCAAGGGAATCGTAATACCGGTGCACATCCAGCAATCGACCTTGCCACCAAGGGTCGTCGGCATAGATTCGGAATGCCTCCCTAGCCGCGGCAATCGAGGTGCCGAACACGGACTCCACGAAATTCCTCGGGCCTGCGTAGAGGTTGTAGTCCTCGCTGGTAAAGAGCAGGGCGAAGGTCAGATCCGCCGGTACCAGGATAAAATTTAGGCCGAAGCACTCGTGGGAGAAATCGAGCAAACCGTTTTCGGTCACCGGGACTTCATAGGCCATAGGCTCGTTACCGGCGGGCTCGGTCGCCAGTGCATAGCAGGCCGCGCTCGTGTGTCGGCATATGGCAGCCGCAATCCGCGGGGCGTCCTCGAGTTCGATGTGGCGCCCTTTCTCGACCGGTACCGCCACCCAGGCTTTCTGTGCCAGGGTTTCACCGCGCAGGTGCCAGGGTTGGTCGAACAGAGGGGCGACAAGTCCCACCAGCCGGTCGATCAGCTGCTGATCTGTCATCGGACGGAAATTATTCATAGCGGATCTTGATCGTTTTTCCCGAGAGGGGTTTGATTTCGAGGGTCGCTTGTCCACCGCTGCTGCTTGGCCGGACGTTCACTTTCGATCCATCGGGCAGCTCGGTTGTTCTGAGTCCACCGGGGCGATCCCGAATCTTACTCCCTCGCGTCAATGCGTCGAAATCTCTATTCGCCTGCTCAAATCCACCTTGTTTGTGGTACTGTCGGGCAGAAGATACCTTGCCGGGCCTGGCTCCTTTGAGGATTTCCTCTTTCGTTGCCCGGGGGCAGGTCGGCGGGCATTTAACGGTTGACGACGGCTTTTGCCTTAGGAATTCCTTGGGTTTCGGAATGGGTTTGGGTGGGGGGGTCTTCGGGTATCTCTTCAGTACAGCCGAAATCAGAATGGCAAGCAATTGGGCAAAGGCGCCCATGTTTCGCTCTCCGTGGCGAGCTTGTCTGCTTAACCTTGCTGATGCTGAAGGTCGAGCAAGGCATCATTGAAACCGTCGACAAATGCCTCGAGCTTCCCCTCGGGATCGAGCTTCGGCGTTGCAAGATACTCATGCATCAAGGGGTCGTCGTCGAAATAAAAACCCAGAAGCAAGGCCAGACAAGTCCATTGGGCAATCCCATATTCGGTTTCGATCCCGCGTCTTGCCGCGCGGCGCTCGCTGGCCTCGATGTAGGCGACGAGCGTCTGGTCGTCGTACACTGCTGTTTCCTCGGGCAATGTTCGGCGCAGATAGGCAGCCACTTGGTGGCGGAACTGCTCCCGCGCCATCTGATCTAAAACCTCCATCTGTTCCCGCGGTATCGTGAGCATCACCACCTTCCCTCCCTCTTAGGGGGTGTAATCGAGCTTAGAGGCTGTCTGAAAACTAACCAAACTGTAGGGTGGGCTGTGCCCACCACATACGACGCCTGAGAGGTGGGCACAGCCCACATACGGGCACGGTTCTATTAAAATCAATGGATTAGTTTTTACACAGCCTCTTAGGAAAATAGGGATAGACCCTGGGGTATCCCCACAAATCAGCCAAGTAGGTCGGGCAAAGCCACCGGGGCATCGGTGCCCTGCCGGTGCGGCCCGGAAAGACCCATACCCTGGGGCGTGCCCAACGGTTTTGTTGGGCACGAGCCATCCTGTTTTTGCTATCCCTGGCACCTGGGATTCCGGCACTCCCTGCCGGAATGACGGGGCAGGGGCTGAACGGTTACTTAGATAACCCGATTGTCATGCAGGCGCTTGATCTCAGAGGGGTTCATTCCCAGGAGGTCTTGCAGCACTTCATCGGTATGCTGCCCGAGTGCGGGCCCTAGGCTGTTGATCTCTCCCGGCGTCTCCGACAGGCGCGGCAGGGAGCAAGGGACGATGAGCGTCTCTTCCACATCGGGGTCGTCCACTGAAACCAGGTTGCGGCGGGCGTGGAATTGCCGGTTACCGAAGATATCCGCCACATTGGCGAGGGGGGCATAGGGCGCGCCGGTGGCATTGCACCGCTTCTCCACTTCATCGCGCGTCAGCGAGCCGCACCAGGCGCTTACTACGTCGTTGACCTCGTGCCGGGCCTCCAGTCGCTTTTGATGCCGCCCGTAGAGACCGTAGGAGGCCAATTCCGGCCGCTCCATCGCCTTGGCCAGGGCCTCGAATAGTTTGTTGGTGGTGCAGGCAAAGGCCACCCACTTGTCGTCCTTGGTGCGGAAGTGACCGAGGGGACAGGCAATCGGATTGTGGGGACCCGTGCGTTCGCGCACCGTTCCGTACAGGGCATAGGCCGGCGCCATTTCATCCGAGAGTCGAAAGACCGATTCATACAGGGCGGCGTCGATGTATTGCCCCTTGCCCGTCTTCTCTTTATAGCGCAGGGCCAGCAGGATCCCGATCACCCCATAGAGGCCGGTCAGGTAATCGGCAAGCGTGGTGGAGCCCGGCGTCACCGGGGTCTCCCGTGGCATACCCGCAAGGTACGCCAGACCACCGACGGCATGGGCGATGCGGGCAAAGCCGGGCCGGTCCCGGTAGGGCCCGGTCTGGCCGTAGCCGGAGATGCGCAACATCACCAGCCCCGGATTGAGTTCGCTCAGTACCTTCCAGCCGAGCCCCCATTTCTCCAGGGTGCCGGGACGGAAGTTTTCGCATAGGACGTCGGCTTTGCTGACCAGCTTTTTGAAGATATCGGCCCCGTCGGGCGTGCGCAGATCGACGGTGACCGACTTCTTGTTGCGGGCCTCGCTGAGCCACGCCAGGGTGTCGCCGCGTTTGGTCGCGGTCCCGAAATTGCGGCAGGGATCACCGCCGAACGGATGTTCGACCTTCAGCACCTCGGCACCGAACTCGCCCATGATCCCGGCGGCATAGGGCGCTGCGATGAAGGTCGCCACGTCGACGACGCGAATCCCGGACAGCGGCAGGCGCGGTTTTGCTTCCGATTTCGAATTGCCGGGCACGATTGTTTTGTCCTTCTGTTTGGGCTGAGCAGCCATAGAGACGCCCCCTTAAATTCAGACCACGTGGTTCTTGTGAAACTCGGCGAGCTCGGCGGCGGTCATCCCCAGCAGCTCTCCGAGCACCTTATCGGTCATATTCCCGAGCGGTGGGCCGAGGTGATCGACACGCCCCGGGGTCTCCGACAGCTTCGGGATGACGCCCGGCACCGTGATCTCGCCCACATCCGGATCATTGATGGTGGCCAGATTGCCGCGCGCCTGGTAGTGGGGATCGGCGAAGATGTCGGCGATGCTGTTCAGGGCCCCGATCGGGACCTGCGCCGCCAGGCACTTCTCCATCAGCTCGTCACGGGTCATGGAGGCCGTCCAATCACCGACGATGCGGTCGACCTCTTCGTGGGCGGCCAGCCGCTTGTGCTTGAGACCGAAGGTCCCCTCGGCGGCCAACTCGGGCCGTTGCATCGCATCCTCGGCCAGGCGGGCGAACATCTTGTCGTTGGTGCAGGCGATCGCCACCCACTTGTCGTCCTTGGTCCGGAAGTGGCCGTGGGGACAGGCGATGATGGTGCCCGCGCCCTCCCGCTCGCGGATCTTGCCGTGGAGCCCGTAGGCCGTCGCCATCTCGTCCAGCTGGCGGAACACCGCCTCGTAGGTGCCGATGTCGATGTATTGGCCCCGCCCGGTCTGCTCCCGATGGCGCAGCGCCAACATGATGCCGATCGCCCCATACAGGCTCACCATATAGTCGGCCAGCGGATTGGGGCCGGGGATCGTCGGCGTTTGTCCGGGAAACCCGCACAGATAGGCGAGTCCGCCGAAGGCGTGGGCGAGGTGCGCGAAACCGCGGTGGTCCTTGAAGGGACCGGTCTGACCATAGCCGGTAACCCGCAGCATAACCAGCCCCGGATTGTCCTTGCGCAAGTCGTGCCAGCCGACCCCCCAGCTCTCCATGGTACCCGGCCTGAAGCTCTCCACCACCACGTCGCATTTCGCGACCAGCTTCCGAAACAGCTTGGCCCCGGTGGGTTGGCGCAGATTGATGGTGACGGATTTGCGGTTGCGGGCCTCACTCAGCCAAAACAGGGTCGAGTCCTGGCGCCGCGAGGGGGTACCCAAGGTCCGCATCGGGTCGCCGGCAATCGGGTATTCGACCTTGTAGACCTCGGCCCCGAACTCGCTCAGGATCGAGGCCGCATAGGGCCCCGCAATGAAGTTGCCCACATCGACCACCCGAATGCCGTCGAGCGGCAGATCTTTAGGCTCTTTGGGCGCAGCGGCGGGTCGGTCCTGTTGTGCCTGACCGGTCGGCCCCTCGGTGTTGGCGTCCTTTGCCGCCTGCCGGGTCTCCTTGACGCCCGAATTTTGCGTTTCTTGGCTCATTGCCTACCCCTGTTTCGCTTTTGTAATGATGCAGGCACGCCTGCGGCAACCCGATAGTTCCGGCGCCGGAGCGATTACGATCGTCAGTCACATAAAACCCCACCCGGCGCGGTTTCCCGCGCCTTGCAAGGGGAGCAAAGCCACTGTTGCCGATCGGAAAGTCGTTCCCCGCCAGCCCATGATCCGTGAGTGAATCATATTTGATACCGCAAGGTAAAGCCTCCGTTCGGATGTGGAATCTCTCAGGCACCTGCCACCAGGGTGTGTTCGAGCCAACATAGGATACGGTCAGCGACGCGTCGCCAGCCCGGTTCCAGCATCATTGCATGGGCCAGATCCGGGATAATCTCCGCGCGCGTGCCGTAGACCCGGGCGGTAGCCTCCACCATCGGCGGCAATATGAAGAAATCTTTCTCCGCGCCCAGCACCAGGAGAGGCAGCTCCCGGTTCCAGGTCGGTCCGGGGAAATCCGGCCATATCAAATCAAATCCGACCCGCCAGGATTCCGGCGTACCGCGGGCGAGGCGGCGTTGCACCCTCGCTTCCGGCAGGCCGTCGGAGAACAGCATTTTGCGGGTAGCCGCCACCGAGGCGGTCCAGGGCCCGAGCATTTGCGTCAATACACCCTGCACGGCCAGAACGGGATTACGCAGCAGCATGCCGAACGAGGACGGCAGCATCCCGTGGGGGGGACCCGAGCCCATAAGCACCGCGCCGCGTGCCTCATGGTGTTTGAGCCACTTCTGAACGACCACGCCACCCAGCGAATGCCCGATGAGGAGCGGGGTGACGCCGAGATGCTGTACGACCTGGTTCAGGTCACTGACGTAATCCGCCAAACCCGTCGGACGGATAGATTTTCGGTGTCCGCTCCCGCCGTGTCCGCGCAGACTGAAGGCATGGGCCTCGTAGCCCTGCGCGGCGAAATAGGGCAGGAAATGCTCGTCCCAGATCCAGGCACCGCCGCAGGCACCGTGGACGAAAAGCAAGGGCACGCGCCGGTCCGAACGGGGATGGGGGGGGGGAGCGACTGATGATTTCCAGCTGCATAGCGATGCGACGGATACCGAGAGCGGCAGAAGATCGAATCGTCCCTAACCGGAATAGTTACGGAAGGTTAAACGTGAAACCATCGGCAGGCAAGGGCTGATGCTCAAGGCCCTTCTCCCTGGAAGAGGGTGTCGCAAAAGCGCCCTTTGACCCTTTCTCCCCAAGCCCCCTCGCTGCGCTCGGGGCAGGCTCTCTCCCGGCAGGAGAGGGGCTTTTGCGACACCCTCTGGAAGAGAGAGGAGCTTAATGCCCGCATCACCGAAGATTTGGCCTACCCGCTCCAACTCGGCTGAACACTTGGCCGATACCGGCAAACGCCGGGTCCGGGTCTATAATTACTCTATTTTCTGGCAGGTGTTGGGCCACATTCCACCCCTTCAGGCCGTGAAAAACCGGTCTCGAAAAATGAGATAATCGTTCAGCCCCCCGCTGTTTTTACCATCCCTGGCACTGGATTCCGGCATTCCCTGCCGGAATGATGCGGTGGGAGCTGAACGGTTACAAAACGAGTCTATAATCCGGCGGGGTTGACAGCCATGGATATGCCTATTCATTCCGAGAATATCGTCCAGACGATCGGGGCACTAGAGCAGACTATTCAACGCCCACTCCCTGACGCCAAGATCCTACAACAGCTTGCGAAGCAGCACCCGATGCAGATCACGCACTACTATCTCGATTTAATCGATTGGGATGATCCGCAAGACCCTATCCGCAAAATAGCCATTCCCTCGCTTGGAGAACAAAAACGCTCCGGCACCTTCGATACCAGCGGAGAACATGTCCATACGAAATTTCAGGGGCTCCAGCATAAATACCGGGAAACCGTCTTGATTCTAACGACGAATCGTTGCGCGGTGTATTGCCGGCACTGCTTCAGAAAACGACTGGTCGGACTGGTCGACAATGAGGTCGTCGTCGACTGGGACCCTGTGGTGGCCTACCTCAGGGCGCATCGGGAAGTGACCAATGTCCTGCTCAGTGGCGGTGATCCCCTGACCCTTGCGACCGACCACCTCGAAGCTATCCTGCGCCGACTGGCGCGAATCCCCCATCTCCAATACGTCAGGATCGGCTCGCGCATTCCGGTCGTTCTCCCCCACCGAATTCTCGACGATGACTCACTACATGCAGCCTTCAGGGCCTTTGCGTCGAGTGGGAAACAACTCTATGTCACTACCCAATTCAATCATCCGCGTGAGCTGACCGCAACCAGTATCCGGTCCGTGCAGCGTCTGCAAGCGGATGGGGTGATCCTGAATAATCAAACGGTCTTGTTAAAGGGGGTCAACGATTGCCCCTCCGTCATGGCGGACCTGCAAGCCGCTCTGGCCCGCGCCGGTGTGATTCCCTATTATATCTTTCAATGCCGGCCGGTGACCGCTGTGATGGATGAATTTCAGGTTCCACTCCATGACGCCTGCCAGCTGATCGACGAGGCCCGGAAACAGCTTGACGGACTAAGCAAACGGTTCAGATTCGTCATGTCACATCTAACCGGCAAGATCGAGATTTTAGGCTGGAATGGTGGTGGGATCTATGCAAAATATCACCAGACCAACCGTCCGTCCCTCCACAATAAACTCTTTCACAAGAGATTGGGAAAAGACGTCGGATGGCTGGATTTGGACGGATAACTAGCAGTTGTCAGTTATCAGAGGGCAGTTCTCAGTTAGCAGGATGTATTCCGCGGCCAACTGCTGCGGTTTCATTGCTTCAATAACTTTAGTGCGCGAAGCGCATCATAGTTGAAACTATGGACTTTAAGTCCCTTCACTTTCAGTCTGTGGCTTGTCCACGGATGAGGACTTTAGTCCTCCAGACTATGGACTTTCAGTCCATAGTGGTTGATCTGATAACTGCCCCCTGCCCCCTGACAACTAGGCTCCTTTAACGAATTTACGGAATTGGGGTCTGCGTTTTTCCTTGAACGCCGTCACACCCTCTTTCGACTCATCGGTGTCGTAGTACAAGCCGACGGCCTGCAGGCCCAGTGCCGAAATGCCGCGCTGGTGTTCGGTATCCGCATTGAAGGCCCGCTTGGCAATCGCCAACGCGGTGGGGCTGCGCTCCATGAGCTCATCGCACCAGCGCCGCACCTCTTCATCCAACTTCTCATGGGGAACCACGCAATTGGCAAGCCCCATCCGAAACGCCTCTTCGGCCGTGTAGCGCCGGCACAGATACCACATCTCACGGGCCCGCTTCTCCCCGATGGTGCGGGCCAGGAAGGCACAGCCGAATCCGGGGTCCACAGAGCCCATCTTGGGGCCGACCTGCCCGAAGACCGCCCGTTCGGAGGCGATCGTGAGATCGCACAAGAGCGCGAGTACATTGCCGCCGCCGATCGAATAGCCCTGCACCCGCGCGATGACGGGTTTCGGGATATCCCGAATGACACTCTGCAGCGCCTCGAGCGGCAGACCGATGGTTCCCCGCCCGTCATAGGCCCCCTCATGGGACGACAGATCCCCACCCGTACAAAACGCCTTGTCACCGGCCCCGGTCAAGACCACGACCCCGATCTTGCGATTCCAACCCGCGCGATTAAAGGCGTCGATCAGCTCGTCACAGGTGATGCCCCGAAACGAGTTGAAGGTATCGGATCGATTGATCGTGATCCTGGCGACACCCTCGTGCACCTCGTAAAGAATATCTTGATAAGCCATCTGCATACGCCCCTTGTTGGTTGATCAGTTCTTGGTATTAGGCCGTGTTGACATTGAGATAGGATGGGCAAAGCAAGCGCCCGGCAAGCTGGGCTCAAAGCTTCAGTAATTCCATGCAGATTCTTAAACCGCAACGGCCTGGGAGGATGCATACAGTACAGCGTACCCATCGCCATATTTTTGATACTGCATGACGTGAACTAATTCGTGCAAAATAATTGAATATGAGTTACTAAATAGCGGTTTCACGTATATCCTATGTCCATAGGTTATCGCCCCGGCATCCTTTGGGTCACCCGCAACTTTTAAATACACCTCGTAAAGCTCACTTTCCTTCTCCGGCACAGGAAGATCTTGGGTTACGACAACTTCAACAGTTTCAGGAGATTGAACGCCTGGAAAACTTGCCTTGTCTTTCATGCAGTCGCTCAGATGCTTTATGTCTTCTTGGGAGACTGCTTCTTCCCAATTCTCAAAGAAGGTAAGTGAAGAATCTAAGTGGCGTTGCACGAAATCAACTACATTGGAAGGAGGATTCAAAAGGCTTTCCTTTTGCTGTTCGGTTAAATCCACCTTTACAAAGGTGCAGCCGAACAGAGAAGCCAAGATCAAAAATATGAAAATATAAGATGTCTTAAACACTCCTGACCTTCTAGAAGATTTTGCCATAATTGGCACTCGGCCGTGGAGGGACTGTGTAAGTCAGTCAAATCCTCCCGATAACGCCAAATAATTCAGGATTGCTACCCTTCTTACCATCCATGGTATCTGGATTCCGGCAACACTTACCGGAATGACGTGGTGGGGGCTGAACGATTATCGGCATCAAGGTTCCATCGGACCGCCGAGCAAAGCCGTGAGCCTACGCTGCCAGCGGTGGGTCCAGAATCGGGCGGCAGCGGTCGGTCCCGCCCAGTACAAGGCCAACAGGTCCAGGTTCGAGACGTGCGTCCCGAAATGCCGGGAGGCGGGTGGCGCATAGGCACGGGCCGTCAGCTCACACACAAACTGCCGGATGGCGGCAGCAGGGAATACGCGGCCGATGGAACTCTCACCGGAAATATCCTTGATGACGCCTTCGAGCGTCAGGATGCTCTTGCGATACAGGAGCAGCTCGCGGCTGAACTGCACGCCGGCCGCCAGCGAGGCCTCGTCCAACAACGCTTGGGACCAGCGAAAGCCGGGGAATTTGCCGGCATGGAGCTTGCCGACCGCCTTATCGACAACGGCGCGCAGCGCCGATGCATCGACCGGCGCCTGCGCCAGGGCCTTGATCTCACGTGCGATGCGCTTGGGATCCAAAGTCAATGCGCCCAGCAGGAGCTGCACCATGTGAATACGCTCGACCTTGCCCAGATAGCCGGTAAGGCTCCAGTCCAGAATGGCAAGCCGCTCATCCGCGGTGAAGAAGAGATTCCCGGCATGGGGATCGGCGTGGAATATGGCCGTCTCCAGCGGTGTCCATACGGGCCGCGCGATCAACGCCTCGATAACCGAATTCGCCAACCGTCGGCGCTGCTGCGCTGAAAACGCCTCCATATCGGTTACCTTCTGACCATAGATACGCTCCATGGCAGTGATGCGCGACGTGCAGAACGGGAACAGCGCGGGGATCCGGATACTCCTCGCGCCCCGATAAAATTCGGCGGCCTCCGCCAGGTGGCGCTGTTCATGGTCGAGGCGGATTTCCCTTGCGAGCAGCTCCCGGATGGTGGCCAGGGATTCGGCGTAATTCAGCGGTGGAACCCCATAGTATTCACACCGCTCGTCGATAAACTGGCCGAGCTGCGACCAGATTGCCAACTCTTCTTCCAGGGCCTCCTCGATCCCCGGCTTGAGGACCTTGAGCACGCCATCGACCGGGCCGGAGCCCTCCGCGGCAGTCGATATAAAAGGTACGACGACGGCAACACTGGCCTCGGCCAATGCGGTCGAGTCGAGCCGGAGCGCGCCCTGGGCATCCCCCAACTCGCGCCGGATAACCTGCTTGACGGCCTCCCCGCACGTGGTCCCCGGCATGGTTTCGAGCGTCTGCAGGCGGCTGCGTAACTCCCCGTCGAGCTTCCGGTTGCGGGCGACCACCTGCCCCAGCTTGTGGAGGGTCGGACAGTGGAACAAGAGTGCCGTCAGCCGTTGTGCCACCCCGGCGTCCCTGGGCAGGGCCTGCTGTTCGGCCAGGATAGCGGTCAGCCGGGGGGTGGACAGACGCCGGAGAAAAAAGGCCAGGGCATCCGCCACCAGGGGCCGGTAGTCGGCATAGACCCCCGGCACCAGCGGTGTGATATCGACACCCCAGCTATCTTGGTCGACTCGATTCGCTTTGCTCAAGGGCCTGCTGCTCTCTGCCTGTTTCGACTTCGCCTACGGAAAGACTCGGTGGGCGGAAAGACTCCGTGGGAAGGGTCTTTTTATACACGCTTGCCCTACCGATGGCTATGCTCCAAATCCAGGTACAGGAGAGCGCTCAACGCAGCAGCCGGGCCGCACGCGCCTTTACGCAGCGCTCGATTTTTCTACAGAGCCCTGGCTGGCCCGTGAGGAGCGCCGCTGCACGTGGCCATTCCTCGCGCACCCGTGCCACGATTGTTTCGGCGGCCGTGGCCAGCTCCGCCTTGGCCCCGAGCCGCTCATCCAGCCGGGCAAACGTGGAGCGTTGCACCGCCTCGAAACGTTTCGAGCCCTCGAAACGCAACGCCATCGGTTCCGGACCTTCGCTATCCGGCCGTAAACGAAGGTCGCGACCAGATCATAGGCGGGGGCGAGGGTGAGGTTGCGCCGATCCTGATAGATCAAGGATCAGTTCTTCAGATGGGCATCGCCGTTTCCGATTGGAGAACCAGGGCGGCAGGCGCAGATTGGCGCGGTGGCGCGCCGCACGGTCCTCCTCAAAGCGGAGACCCAGCACCGGGCGTTCAGGGTCGCCCCAGTAATCGGGCTCGAATATGAATCGGGTCAGGTTGTCGCGCCGATGGAGACGGCTGATGATCCGATCGTAGAGATAGTCATGAAATTGCTGCTCACGCGAGCCGGTCATCGCGCCCCTCCGCGAGATCTTCAGGGTCGTCGTCGAGATCGAGACTATCCAGCGGGGGCGTATCCTCGTGGTCCGTTTCCGCCATGCGTGAGAGGAAATCATCGACGATGCGCGCGATTTTTTCCTGGCGCTGTTCCAGGAATCCGATCTCGTCGCCCCGCGCCAAGGTAGCGACCAATGCCGGGTCCAGGGCATGGGATGCCAGGAATGCTTGCTCGTCACTCCTCCCGTGCAGGAGGGTGTCGCAAAAGCCCCTCTCCCGCCGGGAGAGGGGTTGGGGAGAGGGGGTCAAAAGGCGAAGATCGGTGCCTTTTGCGATACCCTCGTGCAGGGGTAGGTTAATCAGGAGCCTGTCCACCGGTTCCGGTAATTCCCCGTCGATCACGAAGATCCGATTCGCCGCCAGGGCCATGTGACCCTCAGGTTCGCGTTTGAGTATCGTCCGCGCCACGCCATAGAGCGTGCCGTCAGGCAGGACGGCCTCGGCAAGCTCCTCCCTTTGGTAAGCTCCCCCGTGAGCAAGGAGCGAGGGTGCAGGCCCCACAGGGCGGCCAGGATGATGCGGCTCCCGGCAAAATTGGTGCGAAACCCGGTCAGCTTGGGACGGTGCGAATCAGTGTCGGTGCATGCGTCCAGCAATCGTTGGGTGGATTCGGATTCCTCGCCGGCAGCGATGCGGGTTGCAAGCATCCGCATGGCGTTGGTCCAGCTGGAGGCGAATAGGCCCTGGGCCAATCAGCGCCGCCCGCCAGAACCAGTGCACTAAGAGGATACGGTTGCGCGGGTGCGGTTACGGAAAGTGGGCGAAGAACCGGGTCAGCACCACCAACAGATAACGGTAGGGGAGGAAGGCGAAATGAGGGACACCCGCATCCTCCTGTAGAAACTTCACCGCATAGGCAGGGACCTGGTATTCTCGGATGGCACGGGTGATGCGGGCAGCCGCGTCGAGCTTTTCGCTGGCCTCCGGGTAGTCCTTGGTAAACCAGCGGATCAAGCGTTCCAGATCGAAGAGCACGGGCAGGGGCACCGTATAGCCGCCATCCTCTTGCTGTCGCAGGCGCACGAATTGCTGCTGGTTCAGATCATAGGCGAGTGCGAAGCGCTCATCCTCCGCCCCTGCCTCGGATAGGCCGTTGGCCAGGCTGGTGAGTCGTTGCTGCCCATCTACCACCCAGAGTCCGTCCTGAAATTCCTGGGTCTGGGTGCACAGCGCCCCCAACCGGACCTCCGTCGCCGGCGCGGGGCGCGTTCACAGCAGCAGATTGCCGATCGGATAGCCCTTGACGATGCTGTCGAACAGGCGGCTCACATCCTTCCACTGCCAACGCAGCGGGCGTTGGAATTCCGGGATCCGCAGGCGCCCCGCCGAGGCAGCGGCAACCAGATCGATGAGACTGAAGGTTTTGGCCGTGGGCTGTGAAAATGGGGTGGTTCGCCATGTTAGAAACCGTATAAGAACTAACCCATTGCTTGTCATTTCGAGCGCAGCGAGAAATCCTTGTCCCGACGGAGGAGGGATCTTATGCCCAAACAACAGCATTGCTTCGTATGTGATAGAAGGACCTTAAGTATAGATTGGTTCTGAAGCGCGTTCCCCTCGGTCATGATGACTAGGGGTGTTGATGACACTTAATATAAGGAGCAAATCCTAACCTCCAGGCTCGTCTCTTAATGGTACAGGATTCACAGTATTTCCAGGATGTTATAATTGTTATTTAAGAAAAATAATCCTGTTAATCCTGTCCTATTAGCGGTTGGCGCGACGATTATGTCAACAGCCCCTGGCACTGTAACCTGAAAATCAAAAGGTTAGTTCTCATATACCCGCTTAGGGACGCTACTCCGCGCAACTCAGAGGCGCCATACGTGGGTTCTTCTGAAGGCCCATGAAATCGTCCCGGAGGTTGGCGAGCCGTTCCTTGAGGTGGGTCCGTTGGGTGCGGCTGAAGCTAGCGTCCAGACGCGCGAAGAGGCGGCCGATCTGGCGTCGGAGCGCTTGTTTCGCCGCGCGCAGCGGCGGGGGCAAATCCTTGTGGTCGGCCAACCAATCGGTCAGGTAGCGGCGAATCTCGGGTTCCCCGGCCTTGCGGTTCAGCAGCCGGATCAGCCCGGCCCGGCGGGCCCCGCGGTAGGCCGCCCAGTCGGCGGCGGTATCCGGCATCGCCTTGGTCGTCTCACGGATGATCTGCCGCTGGGCCCCGGTCAGAGGACCGATCCACCATGCGGCGGATTCGGTCCAGCGTTCGGCGCGCTTGCGCAAGCGGCGCTGCACCCGGTCGGGGCTCTCGTCCGCCTTGTCTCAGGCGTCCTCCGCGAATTTGCGCTCCAACGCCCGTATCTGCTGCGGGCGCAGGGAGACCAGCAAGGGAGCGGCCAGATCAGAAGCCAAGCGGAAGTGACGGCGGTAGAGGTCCTCGAAGGCATCGAGCAGGCACTCGGTGCCGGCGGCCTTGAAACCCGCCTGCGCCGCGTCGTGGAGGCCACCGAAAAAGGCCGCCAGATAGGGCAGCTCCTCCCGCCGATGGCGGGCCATGCCGTCGCTGAGGGTCGGTTTCCAGTCCGCCAACTGGCCGCGGTCCAGGGAGAGCTAATCGTCCGCGTACTTTTCGATGAAGAGATCCGCCGTGCGATAGAAGAGCGAGGCCCGGCTGCAACCCACGACCAGGAGCGACACCAGCAGGAGTACAAAGATTCGATGGAAACGCATTGGAAATCCTGACTTTTCAATCAACCACTATGGACTGAAAGTCCATAGTCTGGAGGACTAAAGTCCTCATCCGTGGACAAGCCACGGACTGAAAGTGAAGGGACTTAAAGTCCATAGTTTCAACTATGATGCGCTTCGCGCACTAA
>Ga0209458_1000078_pt1 | contig 56423 bp, 53 predicted proteins | sample WorMetLIZAISLAND_FD_187411 | JGI IMG/M metagenome (GOLD analysis project Ga0209458, IMG submission 187411) | Marine gutless worms symbiont microbial communities from Max Planck institute for Marine Microbiology, Germany - Inanidrilus manae... ...
TGGTGCCCGACACCGATGCCCTGTGTGGACCTCGCGATGCGGAAACCATCTTGGCCAGCGGCCACGCGCGACCGCAGAAAACAGGCCGGACATATGGATGCAAGCGATCCGATCGGACCAGGCAATCGCCTTGCAAGCAGGGGGCCGTCCACATATGGATCCCGGATCTCCGCTGCGCTCCGTCCGGGATGACGCAAGGAAGTCGGGGCGAGGCCCTGCACCACATGCTCTTCGTCGTCCCCGCGAACGCGGGAACCCAGGGGCAGCGCGTTCCGAGGGCAGTTCGCTGCACGCTCCCTCAGTACAGCGTCCAGTCGGGATAATCCCCACCAAGAATTGCGATGCAGGTCGGTGTTCCTTCTGGAACTTCGGTATGACCGCCGTCACGCACGAGGCAATAGGGCCGGCCATCGGCTTTGGACTGCGCCTCCAGCTCGAGCAGGTCTTGCTCGCTGTTGGCCTTTAAGGTGACGATACGTCGGTCATCGGCGCGCAAGCCAATCACCGCGTGCGCCGCCTGGGCAATTTCTTTGCCGCGCCGCATTTTCAGATCGCGCCGAACGAAGATGTATATCGCATCCATGCCAAGCCCCTGTTCCGTAATGCCTACTTGCCGCGAACCCGCCAGCACGCCGAGACGGCAACGAAAACGGCCGCCCCGAGGGGCGGCCGTCGTCGTAGACTAGCTGCGAAAGACTACTCGGCGGCTTCCGCCGGCACCGCGCCCATCACCGCCTTGACCTCGAGGAACTCCTCGAAGCCGAACTCGCCCCACTCGCGGCCGTTGCCGGACTGCTTGTAGCCGCCGAATGGCGCCGCGGGATCGGCCATGGCGTTGTTGATGTGCACGTTGCCGGTGCGCAGCTGCGCCGCCACACGGCCGGCATGCGCGAGATCGCCCGAGGAGACGTAGCCCGACAGGCCGTACACCGTGTCGTTGGCGATGCGCACCGCGTCCTCCTCGTCGGCATAGCCGAGGATCGACAGCACCGGGCCGAAGATCTCCTCGCGGGCGATGGTCATCTCGTTGTTGACGTTGGCGAACACCGTCGGCCGCACGTAGTAGCCGCGGTTCAGGCCTTCCGGCCGGCCCGGGCCGCCGGTGACCAGGGTCGCGCCTTCCTCGATGCCCTTCTCGATCAAGGCCTGGATCTTGTTGAACTGGACCTCGCTGACCACCGGACCGATGGTGGTGTCCTCGGCGTTGGGATCGCCGACCTTGACCTTCTCCGCCGTGGCGCGGGCGATGTCGATGACCTCGTCCATCTTGTCCTGCGGCACCAGCATCCGGGTCGGCGCGTTGCAGGACTGGCCCGAGTTCATCATGCAGCCCATGACCCCGCCCTTCACCGCCCGGGCCATGTCGGCGTCCTCGAGGATGATGTTGGCCGACTTGCCGCCGAGCTCCTGGGCCACCCGCTTGACCGTGTCGGCCGCCGCCTTGGCGACGGCAACGCCGGCCCGGGTCGAACCGGTGAACGACATCATGTCGATGCCCGGGTGCGACGACATCGCCTCGCCGACGCTCGGCCCGTCGCCGTTAACCAGGTTGAAGACGCCGGCCGGCACGCCGGCATCGTCGAGGATCTCTGCGAACAGGCAGGCGTTGAACGGGGCCACCTCGCTCGGCTTCAGGACCATGGTGCAGCCGGCCGCCAGGGCCGGTGCCACCTTGCAGGTGATCTGGTTGATCGGCCAGTTCCACGGCGTGATGAGGCCGCAGACGCCGACCGGCTCGCGGCGGATCAGCGTGGTGCCCTGGGCCTCCTCGAACGGGTAGTCCTTGAGCACCCGGATCGCGGTCTTGAAGTGGCCGATGCCGGTCGCCGCTTGCGCCTTCTGGGCGAACGTTGCCGGGGCGCCCATCTCGGCCGTGATCTGCGCCGCGACGTCGTTGTAGCGCTTCTTGTAGGCCTCGACGATGGCGTTCATCAGCTCCAGCCGCTCCTCGCGGCTGGTCTGCGAAAAGCTCTCGAAGGCAGCCCGCGCCGCCGCCACGGCCTTGTCCACGTCGGCCGCCGAGCCCATCGAGATGCGGCCGATCGGCTCTTCGGTGGCCGGGTTGATCACCTCGAGCGTCTTCGGCTCGACCGGGTCGACCCATTCGCCGTTGATGTAGAATTTCAGATAGTCGGTCATGTTCGCCTCTAGCCTGATCTGGTTTCCGCCTGTCGTCCTGACCGGCCGGTCGCCGGGCTGCCCCGTCGCGCCGCTGCCGGGCGCGCCAGTACGCCACGCGCCGTGCCGGTCCAGGAAATTCGCCGGCAAATTCACACATGGCAGGGACGTGCGCAATGCGGCGGATGGACATCCCGCCGCCTGCCAGTACCATCTAGGTCGACCGTCCGTCGGACGCCAGTACTGGGCAGGCAAAGATGCAGCTTTCGGGACCGTGGGACCGGGCGCAGGTGGCCCGGTTCCTTGACCGCACCGCGGTGCCGATGCGGATCGCCGTCAACGGCAGCCAGGGATTTCCGGTGCTGGCGTCGCTGTGGTTCCTGCCCGACGGTGACGACTTGCTCTGTGCCACCTCGCCGCGGGCCCGCCTCGTCGCCCTGCTGCGCGAGGACCCGCGCTGCGGCTTCGAGGTCTCGCCCGACCAGCCGCCCTACCGCGGCGTGCGCGGACGGGCGACGGCCAGCCTGTCACAGGACGGCGGCGGCCCCCTCCTCGAACGCCTGCTGAAACGCTACGGCATCCCACGAGACGGCGGTCTCGCCCGCTGGCTGCTGACCCGCGCCGACGAGGAAGTCGTCATCACCCTGTCGCCGCGGCGGCTGTTGTCCTGGGACTACAGTCGCCGCATGGGCGCCGGCTGAACGCGCGGCCGCGGCGGGCAACGGCTTGCTGGACACCGCGAACCTGCTCGAAATCATCGTCGTCCTGCTGGCGGCCGTGGTCTTCGCCCTGGCCTTCAGCCGGCTTGGCCTCGGCACCCTGCTCGGCTACCTGGTCGCCGGCATGGTGATCGGTCCGGCCGCCCTCGGCCTGGTCACCCAGGCCGGGACCATCAGCTTCCTCGGCGAACTGGGCGTGGTGTTCCTGCTGTTCGCGGTCGGCCTGGAAATGCCGCTGGAGCGCATCAGGCTGCTGATCGGCCGCAGCCTGGCCCTCGGCGCGGCACAGGTTGTGGTCACGGCCGCTCTGTTCGCGGCCGCCGCCATCGTCGCTGGCCAGGATGCGACGGCAGCACTGGTGGTCGGCGCCGTCATCGCCCTGTCCTCGACCGCCATCGTGCTGAAGCTGCTGGCCGACCGCGGTGCTCTCACCTCCCAGTTCGGACGCACGGTGTTCGGCATCCTAGTGTTCCAGGACCTTGCCGTCGGGCCACTTCTGGTCTGCGTCTTGGTGCTCGGTCAGGACCAGGACACGGTCGCCCCAGCCCTGGGCCTGGCGGTGGTGAAGATGGTGCTCGCTGCCGTCGCCATCGTCCTGCTCGGGCGGGTCGTCCTGCAGCGTCTGTTCCGCCGGGTCGCCGTGGTCCGCGAGCCGGAGATCTTTGCCGCCCTGACCATTGCCATTGTGCTGCTGGCCGGACTGGCCGCGCATGCCGCCGGCCTGTCCATGGCCTTCGGCGCCTTCCTCGCCGGCATGCTGCTGGCCGGCACCGACTGGCGGCACCAGGTCAGCGCCGAGATCCAGCCATTCCGCGGCCTGCTGCTCGGCCTCTTCTTCATCAGCGTCGGCATGAGCGTGGACGTGGTCGCGGCGCTCGACATGGCACCCCAAATCCTCGCCGCGGCGCTGGCGATCCTGTTGGGCAAGAGCCTGATCACGATACTGCTGGCCCGGGCCTTCCGCTTGCCGACGGGCCAGTCGGTCCACCTGGGCATCATGCTGTCGCAGGGTGGCGAGTTTGGCTTTGTGCTGATCGGCGCGGCGCTCAGCGTCGGCATCCTGGCGGCCGATGGCGGGCAACTGCTGGTGCTCGCCATCGTGCTGACGATGATGGCGACGCCCTCGCTGGCGGTCCTGGGACAGCGGCTGCAGCGCCGGATCGATCGCATGGCAGCGGCACCGGCGGAAGCGATCGACGACAGCGCCGGCCCGTTGAACGATCACGTGGTGATCGCCGGCTACGGCCGGGTCGGCGCCGCGGTGGCCCGCCGCCTCAACGCCGCGGGCACGGCGTTCGTCGCCATCGACCTCGACGCCGAACGGGTCGCCCGGGCCCGGCAACAGGGCCTGCCGGTCTATTACGGCGATGCCACAAGGCCCGACCTGCTGGCCGCGGCGCATGTGGAAACCGCGAAGACTGTCGTCGTTGCGCTGGACGACCCCGGCGCGTCGCTGCGGCTGGTGGCGATGCTGCGCTACATCTTCCCGACGCTGCAGATCCATGCCCGCGCACGGGATCAGAGCCACGTGCAGGAACTGGAGCGCGCGGGCGCCAGCCTGGCGGTGCCGGAACTGGTGGCCACCGGCGTGCGTATCGCCGACGCCATCGCCGCCGGCGAGGCCGACGGCGGCGATGCGGGCACGTAACCCGGACGGCTGACCGCCGCTCGGCAGTCAGAGCATGTCCGCTTCAATTGAAATCAAGTGGCCGAAGCTGAAGCTATCGGCACGACACCCTTCGAGACGGCCGCTTGCGCGGCCTCCTCAGGGTGAGGTCCTTACTGATTGCGCCTCATCCTGAGGAGCGTCCGCAGGACGCGTCTCGAAGGATGAAGGCCAAGGACCAAGCCGCTTCCGATGACACCTCGCGTGCCCTAGTCGTCGCCACCGACGATGATCGCGAACGCCGCCCAGGGCCATTGCCCCTCTTCGTTATGGGTCGCCACGCCGTTGGCGTCCTTGGGCGCGAACAGGATCCAGGCCGGACCGCGGTCGCCGAGGCCGAGCGGTTGGCCATTTGCCTCGATGCCGACGATCCAATCCTGCGCCGCAAGGCTGCTGGCCGGCACATCGGCCCGGAAGCCGTCCAGCGCCAGCACGGCGACACCGCCCGCCGCCGCACCGGCCGCGGCCAGCACGTCGGCCAGGCGCGGGCCAGAAACCTCGTAGCTGGCCCCCAGCACCGGGCCGCCGATCTGCACCGTCTGGCGCCCCAAGCGTTCCAGCATGGCCCGGTCGAACGCCGCGGCCCGCTGGAAGGAGAGCTCGTGGAAGCCGAAGAACTTGTCTGTGTCCGCATCGAACGGCCCCCGGTTGGTCTGGCCGACGTCGCCGACGACGGTCAGCACCACAGGTCCCGTCGGTGCCCGCAGTGGTTGGCCAGGGGCCGCTGTCGCCCAGACGGCAAAAACAGCCGCCAGTATGGCGGTCAGGATCTGCTTACGAAGACGCATGGCTCTCCCTCATGGCCTGCCACACCCGCTGCGGGGTCGCCGGCATGTCGATGTGGCGGACGCCATAGCCGCTGAGCGCGTCCACCAGCGCGTTCATCACCGCCGGCGGACTGCCCGCCGCACCGGCTTCGCCGCAGCCCTTGACCCCAAGCAGGTTCTGCGGGCTGACGCTGTCCATGGGCACGAAGCGGAACGCCGGCAGGTCGTCCGCCCGGGGCAGGCAGTAGTCCATGAACGAGCCCGACAGCAGCTGGCCCTCGCCGTCATAGACCGTGTGCTCGGTCAACGCCTGACCAATGCCCTGGGCGACGCCGCCGTGCACCTGGCCGGCCAACAGCATCGGGTTCAGCGCCCGGCCGAAATCGTGCACGCAGACATAGTCGACCAGCGCGACCACGCCGGTCTCCGGATCGACTTCTACCTCGGCAATGTGACAGCCGTAGGGATAGGTGAAGTTGTCCGGCTTGAAGCGGGCCTCCTCGTCCAGTCCCGGCGTCTCATCCGCCGGTCGCAGCGCCGGATCGCGGCTCGCCTGCAGCACCTCGGCAAACGTGCGCGTCAGGTCGGTGCCGGCGACGCGGAACACTCCGTCGGCGAACTCGATGTCGCTGGCGGCCGCTTCCATCAGCTGGGCGGCGATCCGCCGGGCCTTCTCCACCACCTTTTCGGCGGCCAGGGCGATGGCGCCGCCGCCCATGGGGATCGACCAGGAGCCGCCGGTGCCGATGCCGGTCTCGATGCGGTCGGTGTCGCCTTCGACGACGCGGATCCGTTCGAACGGCAGGCCGAGGCATTCGGCGACGATCTGGCTGAACGCGGTTTCGTGCCCCTGCCCGTTGGCCTGCGAGCCGGAGTAGACGGTGACGTTGCCGTCGTCGTCGAAGGCCAGGCGCGCCGCCTCGCTCAGCCCGCCACCGCCGCCACAGCGCTCGATGTAGTTGCACAGGCCGATGCCGCGCAGCCGACCACGCTCAGCCGCTGCGCGCCGCCGCGCCTCGAAGCCGGCCCAGTCCGTGCGCGCCAGCGCCGCGTCCATGAGCGCGGCGAAGTCGCTGGCGTCGTAGCGCAGGCCGGTCGGGGTCTCGTAGGGAAAGGCGTCGGGCGGGATCAGATTGCGCCGGCGCAGCTCGACCCGGTCGACGCCGAGCTCTGCCGCGGCCACGTCCATCAACCGCTCGATCATGTACAGCACCTCGGGCCGGCCGGCGCCGCGATAGGGGTCGGTCGGCACGGTGTTGGTATGCACCGCCGTCACCGCGGCATACATCACCGGGATCCGATAGGTGTTGGACAGCATGATCAGGCCGTTGACCGGCGACACCGGTCCGCGGCTGGCGGTGTAGGCGCCCAGGTCGGCGTAGGTATGCACGCGGATCGCCTGGATCCGGCCGTCGGCGTCGAACGCCATCTCGCCGCGGGTGGCGTTATCGCGGCCGTGGAAATCGGTGATGAAGGCGTCGCCCCGCTGGCCGATCCATTTCACCGGCCGGCCCAGCCGGCGCGCCGCCAGCAGGCACAGCGGGTACTCCGGAAACAGCGAGTTCTTGCCGCCGAAGCCGCCGCCGACGTCGGGCACCGTCACCCGCACCTGCTCGGGCGCCACGCCCAGCACCTGGACCAGCTGGTTGCGCATGGGGTTGGGCATCTGCGTGGTCACGGCGAGACTGAACTTGCCGCGGCCGTCCGCGCCATCGGGGTCGTATTCGGCCAGGCAGCCGCGGGTCTCGATGGCATTGAGCACCAGCCGGTTGTTGACCAGGTCGAGCTGGCTGACATGGGCGGCGGCGGCAAACGCCGCCTCGACCGCCGCCTTGTCGCCCTGTTCCCAGCGGAACGACAGGTTGTCGGCTGCGGCCGGGCGCAGCCGCGGGGCGTCCGCCGCGGCGGCGCGGTCACAGCCGGTCGCCACTGGCAGCGGCTCGTAGTCGACCTCGATCAGTTCGGCCGCGTCCCGTGCCGCCGCCTCGCTCTCGGCGACGATGAAGGCGACGCTGTCGCCGACATACTGGACTTCATCGCTGGCCAGCAGCGGCTGGGGATATTCGTGGAACGCGGTGCCCGCCATAGGCTTGGGTGGAGAGACGCAGGCGATCGGCTGCACCCCCTCGCCGGCCAGGTCGGCGGCGGTGAACACCGCCAGCACGCCCGGCGCCGCCCGCGCCGCCACGACGTCGAGCGCCGTGATCCGCGCCCGGGCCAGCGGCGCCCGCAGCGCGAAGCCGTGTACGGTGCCTGCGGGTTGCAGGTCGTCGACGAAGCGCCCGGCCCCGGTCAGCAGGCGGTCGTCCTCGCGCCGCCTGACCGGCTGGCTGATCCCGAATTGGCTCATCTGGCGATCCTGTTGTTGTGCACCGACGCGGCGCGTCATCATATGGCCGCGTGAGCTGGTTGAGAACGGAGGGACGCATGAGCGCAGAAGCACGTATACAGGAACTGGGGTTGGAGCTGCCATCGCCGCCACGGCCCGTCGGCAACTATGTCAGCGCGGTCAGGGTCGGCGACATGCTGTATCTGTCTGGCTGCGGACCGCGCCGGCCGGACAATGATCCGATCACCGGCAAGGTGGGGCGCGAGCTGTCGGTCGAGGAAGGCTATGACGCCGCCCGCCTGGTCGGCCTGAACATGCTGGCGATCCTCAAGGACCAGCTCGGCAGCCTGGACCGGGTGCGCCAGGTGGTGAAGGTCCTGGGCATGGTCAACGCCGAACCGGAGTTCAAGGAACAGCCCAAGGTGATCAACGGGTTCTCCGACCTGTTGGTCGAGGTATTCGGCGATGCCGGCCGCGGTGCCCGCTCGGCCGTCGGCATGGGCTCGCTGCCGTTCCAGATCCCGGTCGAGGTGGAGATGATCGTCCAGATCACGGACTGAACGTCGCCCTGGCGCGGCTGAAGAACTCGTGATTTGGCCTGGGCCAGCGGGCGTGCTCGACTGCGGCCCATGCGGCTCGTGGTCATCATCATCGCGCTTCTGGTCGCCTGGCCGGCCCAGGCGATAGTCGACGGCAAGGCACTGCAACTGCTGACCGAACGGCCGGCGTTGCGTGGTGTTGCGCCGACGACGGCAGATCTGTCGGACAAGGTCGTCGTCGTCGCCTTCTTCGCCAGTTGGTGCCCACCCTGCGATCCCGAGTTCAGGTACCTGAACAACCTGGCCCGTGACTACGGGCAGCGGGGCCTCAGCATTGTCGCCGTCAACGTGTTCGAGGACTTCGGCGGATTGTCCACCCCGGCGAAGCTGGCCGCCTTTCTCGACCGCCACGATCCGGCGTTTCACGTCATCGAAGGCAGTGCCCGGATCAAGCAGGCCTTTGCCGGCCTGGACCGGATCCCGTCGCTTTTCGTGTTCGCCCGCGACGGCAGCCTGGCCTTCCACTTCCGGCATGCCCGCGGCGCCAAGAAGACACATGTCGGCGAGGCCGAGCTGCGCGCCGTGGTCGAGCCGCTCTTGTAGCCTGGTCGCATTCCGCGTCTGCGCGACCTATCTTTTTGGCCATGACCGGGGATACGGACCTGACACGCTGGCTGGTGCAGGAAGGCGCCCGCCTGGGAACGATGCCGGCGGTCCTGCTGGCGCTGACCGGGCTGTTGCGCGACGCCGGCGTGCCGGTGGATCGCCTGACCTCCGGCGAGCCGACCCTGCACCCCGAGGCTCGGGTCTACGCCTATCGCTGGAGTGCCGGCGACGCCTACGTGCAAGAGGCGTCCGTACAACACGGCATCCAGCACACCGACGGCTACAAGAACAGCCCGTTCCGCCTGATCTACGAAACCGATACCGAGATCGTCCGGCAGAAGCTGGACCAGAACAACACGCTGCAGATCGAGCTCTACAACGAGCTGAGCGATGAGGGCTACACCGACTATGTCGCCCTGCCGCTGACCTATTCCAACGGCGGGCGCGCACCCATCGCGCTGGCGACGAAAGCGGCCGGCGGCTTCAGCGACGAGGCAGTCGCCCTGCTCAAGTCGATGATGCCGGCGCTGAGCCTGATCGCCGAAGTGCATGCGGGTCGGCGGCTGACCCGCGGCCTGCTGGAGACCTACCTGGGCCGTAATGCCGGCGGCCAGGTCCTCGCCGGCCACGTCGAGCGCGGCGACGTGCAAGTGATCAACGCCGTGATCTGGTATTGCGACCTGCGTGGGTTCACCGCCCTGTCCGACCGCCTGCCGGGTGATTTCCTGGTGCACGTGCTGAACGACTACTTCGCCGCCATGGGCGAGGCGGTGCGGGCGATGGACGGCGAGATCCTCAAGTTCATCGGTGACGGCATGCTGGCGATCTTCCGCATCGAGCCGGACGACGAACAGGCGACGATCTGCGAGCAGGCGATGACGGCGGCCGAGCTGGCCATGGCCGGGATGCGCCGTCTCAATCGGCGCCGCAACCGGGAAGGCAAGCCAACCCTGGAGTCCGGCATCGCCCTGCACGTCGGCGACGTCATGTACGGCAACATCGGCACCAGTGGCCGCCTCGATTTCACCGTAATCGGCCCTGCCGTCAACCTGGCCGCACGGCTGGAGCAGCTGGCCGCCGAGCGGCGGCTGCCGCTGATCACCTCCGAGGCTTTCGCCGCCATCGCCCCGGACGTCGAGCTGACGTCGATCGGGCGCCATCAACTGAAAGGCATCGAAGCGCCTCAGGAGGCCTTCACCACGGCGGCAGCAGCAAAAGGCGCCAGTTGAACGGCCGCGCCGCGGTTTCAGCGTGGCGCCAGGAACTCCGCCCTTACCGGCACCTGCGGGACGCCGGCACCGATGTCGAAATACTCGTAGACCTCAGCACCACCCTCGAGCGGCGCCGTGGAGGACACGTCCCGGATCATTTGCGCGTCGAGGCCCCCGACCGCAGCGATCAGTAACCGCGGCCGATCGTCGGCATCCGAGCGCATCGGCAGGGCCACCACCTCCAACGGCAGGGCATCGCCGTCCACCGCGACGAACCGCGTGATCATGCGCGCACCGCAGGGCCAGGCCAGTTGCCGGACCATGCGTTCCGCCCGCAATTCGCGCAATTCGGGTCGGGCGAAGTCGAGATAGTTGCTCCCCGTCACGCCGACACCCAGCGCTTCGTCGATCAGGGTGCCGACCAGACGAAAGATGAAGCGGTCGCGCGCGCGGGCTTCGAGCAGCAGCAGACCGGGCAGCAGGTCCTTGATCCCGGCGAGATCGATGTCGCTGCGGCGCGGCAACAGCTCATCTCCGCGCCAGTCATCCCAGGCACGGATCAACTGGCGACAGGAGTCGGCCTGGGCACGCGTGTCGTCGACCCGGGCGCCGGCCGGTGCCGACGTGGCTTCGTTGCTGTGCGGCGTCATCCCCCTGTCCTTCCAGCCGCGCGCCCCCTGCATGCCCGTCTATGCGGGCCAGCAACATTGTAACCCCATGCCTGAATATCTGAGTATTCTAATCTACCGGCCCGGCCCCTTGCGGGACCCGGAGGGCGATCGCTAAGTAAGGGGGACGATGCCCTACACCTCGATGAAAGCGGCCGAGCAGGCCTTCGCCAATGCCCTGGCCGAAGCCGAGCAGACGTCGTGGATTCCCGCCACCATCGACCGACCAGACAAGGGTGAAGGCGGCCGCGCCTTCAAGCTGGTCTCTGAGTACGAGCCCCGTGGCGACCAGCCGCAGGCGATCGCCGAGCTGACCGCCGGCGTGCAGACCGGCGAGCGCGACCAGGTGCTGCTCGGCGTCACCGGCTCGGGCAAGACCTTCACCATGGCTCAGGTCATTCAGAACGTGCAGAAGCCGAGCCTGATCCTGGCCCCGAACAAGACCCTGGCGGCCCAGCTCTACGGCGAGATGAAGGCGTTCTTCCCCGACAACGCGGTCGAGTACTTCGTCTCCTACTACGACTACTACCAGCCGGAAGCCTACGTGCCGCGCTCGGACACCTACATCGAGAAGGAGTCCAACATCAACGAGCAGATCGACCGCATGCGCCATTCGGCGACGCGGGCGCTGCTCGAGCGCGACGACGTCGTGATCGTCGCCTCGGTGTCCTGCATCTACGGCATCGGCTCGGTCGAGACCTACAGCCGGATGACCGTCGAGCTGAAGGTCGGCGAGCAGTTGGACCGCAACCGCCTGCTGAAGGAGCTGGTGGCGTTGCAGTACCGGCGCAATGACACCTTCTTCGAGCGCGGCAGCTTCCGGGTGCGCGGCGACGTGGTCGAGCTGTGGCCCGCCCATCTCGAAGACCGGGCCTGGCGGATCGGCCTGTTCGGCGACGAGGTGGAGGAGATCGTCGAGTTCGACCCCCTCACCGGCACCCGCACCGACCGCTTCGACAAGGTGCGGATCTACGCCAACAGCCACTATGTGACGCCACGCCCGACGCTGCAGCAGGCGATGAAGGGGATCAAGGCGGAGCTGGTGCAGCGGCTGGAATGGCTGCGCGGCAACGGCTTCCTGCTGGAGGCCGAGCGCCTGGAACAGCGCACGCTGCTGGACCTGGAGATGATGGACGCGGCCGGCTCCTGCCCCGGGATCGAGAACTACTCCCGCTTCTTGACCGGCCGCAACCCGGGCGAACCGCCGCCGACGCTGTTCGAGTATCTGCCTGAAGAGGCGCTGCTGTTCATCGACGAGAGCCACATCACCGTGCCACAGATCGGCGGCATGTTCCGCGGCGACTTCCGGCGCAAATGGACCCTGGCCGAGTATGGCTTCCGCCTGCCGTCCTGTGTCGACAACCGGCCGCTGAAGTTCACCGAATGGGAGGCGATGCGCCCGCAGACCACCTTCGTCTCGGCCACGCCTGGCAGCTGGGAGCTGGAACGCACCGGCGGCGTGTTCGTCGAACAGGTGATCCGGCCCACCGGCCTGATCGACCCGCCCTGCATCATCCGGCCGGTGGAGCACCAGGTCGACGACCTGATGGCGGAATGCCGCGAGGTGACGGCCAACGGCTACCGGGCGCTGGTGACCACGCTGACCAAGCGCATGGCCGAGGACTTGACCGAGTACCTGCACGAGGCCGGCATCAAGGTCCGCTACATGCACTCCGACATCGACACGCTGGAGCGGATCGAGATCATCCGCGACCTGCGCCTCGGCGTGTTCGACGTGCTGGTCGGCATCAACCTGCTGCGCGAAGGCCTCGACATCCCCGAATGCGCCCTGGTGGCGATCCTGGATGCCGACAAGGAGGGCTACCTGCGCTCGGCCACGTCGTTGATTCAGACCATCGGCCGGGCCGCCCGCAACGTCGACGGCAAGGTGGTCCTCTACGCCGACCGGCAGACCGACAGCCTCAAGCGGGCGCTGGAAGAGACCGATCGCCGCCGCACCAAGCAACTCGCCTACAACGAGGCGCACGGCATCACACCCGAGTCGGTGAAGAAGAACATCGCCGACATCCTCGAGTCGGTCGCCGAGGGCGATCACGTCACAGTTAAGACCGGCGACTCCGACACGCCGCACCTGATCGGCCACAACCTCAAGGCCTACATGGAAGACCTTGAAACACGCATGCGCGCGGCCGCGGCCGACCTGGAGTTCGAGGAGGCCACCCGGCTGCGCGACGAGCTGCGCCGCCTGGAGCAGCTGGAGCTGGAAGGTCTGGGCGAAGAGCAGGCCGAGTTCGACGCCGGCGGGGGCCGGCGCGGGCGTGGTCGTTCCAGCGGCGGTCGGGCCGGGGAACGGCCGGCACCGGCACGCGGGCGCGGCGAAGGCGGCGAACGCCCACCACCGCCGACGGCGATCACGCCGGACATGCTTGACGCCGCGCGCAAGCCACGCGGCCGCGGCGCGCCGGGACGCCAGGGCGGCAGCGGTCGCCGCTTTCGCAAGCGCGGACGCTAGAACCGGTCAGGACAGGACAGCAAGGGAGCCCACGTCATGGCAGCAGCCATAACCCCCAGCGGCCTCGACCATGTGGTCCTGCGGATCACCGACCTGGAGCGCTCGCTGGCGTTCTACTGCGAGGTGCTGGGCTGCACCCTGGCCCGGCGGCGCGACGAGCTCGGCCTCTATCACCTGCAGGCGGGTCGGTCGATGATCGATCTCCTGCCGGTGGATGGCGAGCTGGGCCGCCGGGGCGGACCGGCGCCGGCGGCAACGGGCCGCAACATGGACCACTTGTGCCTGCGCGTGGAGCCGTTCGACGTCGAGGCGATCCGCGCCCATCTGGCCAGGCACGGCATCGACCCGGGCGAGGTCGCAGAGCGCTTCGGCGCGGAAGGCACCGGTCCGTCGCTCTACCTCAACGACCCAGACGGCAATGTGGTGGAAATCAAAGGCCCCGCCAGCGGTTAGCGGCGGGGCCGGGGTTGTCGGCTAGGCGGTGGTCGGTTTTGGCCGTTCACGCTCGTTGCGACGGGCGATGCATTCGGAAGCCATCTCGATTTCGAAGGCATCGCACTCGGCCAGCAGATCCCGGGCCTCCTCGGCCGCCGTCTGGCGGCGCCGATCGCGCCGCGGACCGGCGCTGATATGGTTACTCATACCTTAGCTCTCTCTTCTCATCTCTCTTTATCCACCTGCGATCTTGTCGCGTGATGGTTGCGAATTGATGAACACCGGCACGCGCCGGCCCGGCCTTGGCCCGTGGGCGGACAGTGACTAGCCTGAAAATCTGCGGATGCCCGGCGCCGCGGCGTCCCATCCGGCACGTCAACGAAGCAATCGGTTAACCATGCTCAACGGAGGCCCAACGCCATGATCGGAGACCCCGTCGCCCTGCGGATCCGCGCCAACATCGAACGGGCGCCAAAGGCCCTGGTCCGGGCCTTTGCCAAGGCGCAGACCAGCTTCATCGCCGACGCCCAGCAGGGCTGGAACTGCCTGCATCACAGCATCAAGCCGCTGAACCCCAAGCATGCCTTCGCCGGCACCGCGGTGACCGCCAGCAACGGCCCGCGCGACAACCTCGCCGCCATGGCCATGCTCGACCATGTCAAGCGCGGCGACGTGCTGGTGATCGCCACCGCCCAGGACGAGTCCGGCGCCGTGATCGGCGACCACTATGCCGCCGTGGCCAAGCAACTGGGCGTGGTCGGCATCGTCACCGACGGCCTGGTGCGCGACTGCAACGGCATCGAGAAGCTCGGCCCGCCGACCTTCGCCCGCGGCAGCAGCCCCAATGCCGGCTATCGCAACGGTCCCGGCGAGATCAACGGGCCAGTCTCGGTCGGCGGCGTCGTGGTGCAGCCCGGCGACATCGTCGTCGGCGACCGCGACGGTGTCGTCGTCGTGCCGCGGGCGCAGGCGGCCGAGGTCAAGGCGGCGCTGGACGCGGTGGTCAAGGCCGAGCAGGCGACCGAGGCGCGGGTCAAGGCGAAGAAGGTCAAGCGGCTGTGGGACCCGGGCCAGTTCGAGGCGCGCGGGGTCCTCTACGTGGATTGAACGGCGCCGCGCCGCCGCACCACCACATCATCCGTGTCCATCGCCGTGCCGTCATCGAGGCGGCAGAGCCGGACGCCGACGGCGGCGCCGTCGCCGCAGGCCTGCACCTTGAGCCGCGGCCCGGCCGGGTCGGGCCGCCAGCGCTCGCCCCATTCGGCCAGGGCGAGGATGGCGATGCGCAACTCGCGGCAGGTTTCCGTCGCCTGATAGCGGTAGCGCCGGGAACCTTCGATGGCGACCCGCTCGACCAGGCCATCGTCGACCAGCTGGCGCAGGCGCCGGGTCAGCAGGTTGCGCGAGATCCCCAAGCTGCCCTGCAGCGCCTCGAAGCGCTGCGGTCCGGCCAGCAGGTCGCGGACGATCAGCAGGGTCCATTGATCGCCGATCACCCGCAGCGCTTGGGCGATCGGGCAGTTGTGACGCTCGTAGCTGCGCACCGTCATGATTGGCCCCGACAAGTTAGTTGACTTTTTGAACTTAGTGCGTACGTTCAAAAAGTAAACGAAAATTGCCGACAGGGCCATCGCCGATGAACGCCACGCCGCTGCTCACCGCTCCCATCGGCCGCACCATGGCCCGCCTCGCCGCGCCCAACGTCATGGCCATGTTCGTGCTGCTCGGCACCTCCATGGCCGAGGCCTGGTATGTCGGCCAGCTCGGCGTCACTGCCCTGGCCGGGCTGGCCCTGGCCTTTCCGATGATGATGCTGACCAACATGCTGTCGGCCGGCGCCATCGGCGGCGCCGTCGCCGGCGCCGTGGCCCAGCGCTTGGGCGCCGGCGACCGGGCGGGCGCGGAGACCCTGGCGGCCCAGTCGGTGCTGCTGGCGCTGCTCGCCGCGGCCGCATTCGGCATCGTCTTCCTTGGCGCCGGGCAGCAGATCTACAGTCAGCTCGGCGGCCGCGGCGCCGTCCTCGACAGCGCCCTGGCCTATTCCGACGTGCTGTTCGCCGGCGCCGTGAGCCTGTGGCTGGCCAACATCCTGTCCAGCGTGGTGCGCGCGTGCGGGCAGATGCGCATGGCCGCCTTTGCCATGATGCTGGGCTCGGCGATCCAGATCGTCGCCGCCGGTGTCCTGATCTTCGGCATCGGTCCGTTCCCGCAGCTCGGCATCGCCGGCGCGGCGGCCGGCGTGGTGCTTGGCTTTGCCGCCAGCAGCGTCCTGCAACTGGTCTACCTGGCCAGCGGGCGCGCGGGCCTCCGGCTGCACTGGCGGGTGTCGCTGCACCCGGGCCCGCTGTGGTCGATGCTGCGGGTCGGCCTGCTGGCATCGATCTCGCCGTTCTCCTCGGTCGCCACGGTGATCATCATCACCGCCCTGGTCGCCCGCTTCGGCGATGCCGCACTGGCCGGCTATGGCATCGGCGCGCGCCTCGAATTCCTGATGATCCCGCTGATCTTCGGCATCGGCGCCGCCTCCATCACCATGGTCGGGGTGCATTTCGGCGCCGGCGAGATCGACCGCGGCCATCGCATTGCCTGGACCGGCGCCATCGCCGCGGCCCTGATCACCGGCGCGGTCGGTGGCGGCCTGGCGCTGTTCCCGGGACTGTGGGCGGACCTGTTCACCGACTCGGCCGCGGTGCGCGAGGCCTGCCGCGCCTACCTGCGCATCGTCGGTCCGTTCTACGCCTTCTTCGGCCTTGGCCTGTGCCTGTATTTCGCCTCGCAGGGCGCGCGCCGGGTGCTGTGGCCGGTCCTGGCCGGGCTGGTCCGCCTCGCCGTCATCGCCGTCGGCGGGGTGCTGCTGCTGGCCGGGCCGGCACCCCGGCTGTCCGACCTGTTCGTGCTCATCGCCGGTGCCATGCTGGCCTATGGCGTCCTCGTTGCCGCGGCGATCCGGCTCGGCGCCTGGCGGGCACCGGCCCAGACAGCGGCGGCCGCGGCCCGCTGACGCGCCGCGGCGCTCAACCGTCGTCGAACTCGTCGTGCGCCGTGACCCAGGTCTCGGCCTGGGCATCGGCGTGGAACGCCTGCGTCGCCGGATGCGCCAATAGCGCCTGCACATAGGCCCGCGAGGCAGCGTCAAGCTCGGCGCCATAGGTCGCGAAGCATGCCGCCGCCGGGGCAAAGAAGGCGTCCGCGGCCGTGAAGCGGCAACCGAACAGATAGGGACCGCCCGACCGTTTCGAGCCGGATCGAACCCTTGTCATAGCGTGCAACGGCCGCCCACGCCGCTTGGCAGGCGCCGCAGCCGCGATTATGACTGTGCTGTGACACGCCGACGACGCGACGGCGGCACGGCAGACGGGGGGAAGACGCGTGGACGACCGAATTCGCAGCATCGTCGTGCTTGGCGGTGGCACTGCCGGGTGGATGTCGGCCTGTTATCTGGCGGCGCTGCTGGACAGTCCCGCCGCCGACGAGCGGGTCGAGATCACCCTGATCGAAAGCCCGGACATCGGCATCATCGGGGTCGGCGAGGCCACGCTCGCGCACATCAAGCGGATCATGCTGTCGATCGGCATCGATGAAGGCGATTTCATGCGGTCGTGCGAGGCGACCTTCAAGAACGCCATCAAGTTCGTCGGCTTTCACCGCCAGGGCGAGGTCTGGTGGCACCCGTTCACCCAGCTCTCCCACGTGCACGTGCAGAACCGCCCGTACAACATCGCCGAGTTGTGGCTGCAGGCCCGCGCCCACGGCTTCCCCGCCAGCTACGCCGAGGCCGTGGCGCAGGATCCGCACATGTGCGATGCCGGGCTGGCGCCCAAGCGGCGCCAGGACCGGCCCTACGAGGGCCTGGTCAACTATGCCTATCACATCGACACGGTGCTGCTGGGACGCTACCTGCGCCAGGTCGGCGTCAGCCGCGGCGTGCGCCACGTGGTCGACAAGGTCGTCGGCGTCCAGCGGGACGAACGCGGTTTCGTCACGGCGCTGCAGAGCGAGCAGCACGGTCCGCTGGCCGGCGATCTGTTCATCGACTGCTCGGGCTTTCGCGGCCTGCTGCTGAACCAGGCTCTCGAGGAACCGTTCATCGGCTTCGGCGACGTGCTGTTCAACGACTCTGCCGTTGCCATGCGGGTGCCGAATGCCGAGGGGCATACCCAGATCGCCCCCCACACCACCTGCACGGCACAGAGCGCCGGCTGGATCTGGGACATCCCGCTGCATCGGCGCAAGGGCGTGGGTCACGTCTATTCCAGCCGCTTCATCGACGCCGAGGCCGCCGAGCGGACCCTGCGCGCCTACATCGGGCCGCAGCACGAGGGCCTGGAGGCCAATCATATCCCCATGCGCATCGGCCGCTCACGGCGCCTGTGGGTCAACAACGTGGTCGCTATCGGCCTCTCTGGCGGCTTCATCGAACCGCTGGAATCGACCGGGATCTATCTGGCCGAACTGGGTCTGACGCTGCTGCGGGACTATTTCCCGACCCGCAGCGCGATGCATGCACAGGCCCGGCGCTACAACCGGCATATGACCAGCTACTACGACGAGATCCGAGACTTCATCTGCATGCACTACTGTCTGACCGCACGCGATGACAGCGACTACTGGCGCACCTGCGCCAATCACCCGGCGATTCCCGACAGCCTGCAGGAGAAACTGGAGATCTGGCGGCGGCGACCGCCATGTGAGAACGACCTGGACTATACCGCTGAGCTGCCGGCCTTCAGCGCCATCAGCTACACCTACGTCTGTGCCGGCATGAACCATCTGCCAGCCGGCGCCGCCGTCTGCGGTTCGGCCGCCGGGCGCGAGATGGCCACGGCCGTCTTTGCCGATCGTGAGCGCAGCATCCGCGACGTCATGGGCCAGGCACCGGACCACTGGGCGATCCTGCAGCACGTGCACGGCCAGGGCGCCGGGCAACAGCAGCCCGCCGCCGGGTGAGCGACGCCTTTCAACCCGGGTGACTGTCCCCTATATAGCCATCACGGTCGCCCGCCCAGCACACAGCCCGGCCGCAAATATCGAAGAACAGCGCAGGAACGCCGAGCGCGCGACATGATGTATTTGATGGTGGCCGGCGGCCTGGTGATGCTGCTGCTTGGCGGTGACCTGCTGGTCCGCGGAGCGGTGACCCTGGCCCAACGGCTGGAAGTGCCGGCGCTGGTGATCGGCCTGACGGTGGTCGCCTTCGGCACGTCGTCGCCGGAACTCGTGGTTTCCGTGAAGGCGGCGCTGAAAGGCGTGCCCGAGATCGCCATCGGCAACGTCGTCGGCTCCAACATCGCCAACGTCCTGCTGGTGCTGGGGATGCCGGCGCTGCTCATGCCGCTGAGCTGCGATGCCACGTCGATCCGCCGCGAGAGCGCGATCATGGCCGGGGTCACGGTGCTATTCATCATGCTGTGCCTGACCGGCTCGCTGCAGGCCTGGCAGGGCGCCGTCATGGTGGCGCTCCTGGTCGCCTATCTCAGTTGGTCCTACGTCAACGCCCGCAACAACGAGCGCCAGTCGGCGGAAATGCTGGCCGAGGACATCGAAGGCATCGGCGTACGGCCGAAGTCGCTGTGGATCTCCCTCGGCTTCGTCGCGGTTGGATTTGCCGGCCTGGTCGTCGGCTCCGACCTGCTGATCCGCGGCGCGGTGCAGATCGCCAAGCTGGCCGGGCTCAGCCCGGCGACCATCGGCCTGACCCTGGTGGCACTCGGCACCTCGCTGCCGGAACTGGCCACGTCGCTGGTCGCCGCCGTGCGCCGCCACGGCGACGTCGCCATCGGCAACGTCATCGGCTCCAACCTGTTCAACATCCTCGGGATCATGGGAATCACGGCGATGATCCGGCCGATTCCCGTGCCCGACCAGTTCGTCCGCCTCGACCTGTGGGTAATGTTGGCGACGACGCTGCTGATCATTCCCTTCGTCGCCCGCGGCAGCAACATCGGCCGGCCGCTCGGGATGCTGCTGGCGGGGCTTTATGTGGGCTATGTCTGGTTTCTGCTCAACGGTCACGTCGGCATGCTGCCGGGACCCAAGGAGCAGATCGCCTTCTGAGCCGGCAGCGGCGTGTTCGGCATGTAGTCGCCGGGCACCTTGTCTTAAAACGTTAACTATACGACAGTCCTTTACTTGGCTGGCTGAGAAGCCAAGTCACTAGATGGCCGCGCAGCCGCGCATGGAAACGCCTCGGGACTTCGGCAATTCTCTACCGTGATCGGGCTCTTGGCTGGCGATTTGTACACAGGCCGAAGCCGACGTCACAAAATTGTTAGATTTCCTCAAGGAGGTCCCTTTTGCCCTACATACGGTCTTGTGCAGTGCAAGAAAGGGGTAGGAAATCAAGAGCTTACATGCGGTGCCCAAAACTTGGGCAGAAAGCTGAAACCCCCCGGAATCCGCCACCGCGGGCTCAGCCGCGGTGCATTCCCCACATGGTTTTCCACAGTCGTCGTGGACAGTGGCGACGTCCTGCCGCAGGACCGACCATGACGGCCACGGCCGACCGTTGACCTGGACCGGTAAGCAGGGTGAATTGGGCCGATGGCGAAGGCAAACCGACCTCAAGCGGCGCCCGTCGATCTGCCAACCGACGCCACGCCGGAGCCGGACAGCGCCGGCACGGCGGCCGTCAGCCAGCCGCCGCCGGGGCAGTTCGAGACCGGCCGTACGGCGATCCGCCAGGCCCTGGAAACCATGCCGGCCAGCCCCGGCGTCTACCGCATGCTGGATGCCGGCGGCGAGGCGCTCTACGTCGGCAAGGCGAAGAGCCTGAAGAAGCGGGTGCAGGCGTACGTCAATCCGGCGGGCCTGAACAGCCGGATCCTCCGGATGATCGCCGAGACGCGGTCGATGGAGGTGATCACCACCCATACCGAGGTGGAAGCGCTGCTGCTGGAATCGAACCTCATCAAGCGCCTGCGGCCGCGCTACAACATCCTGCTCCGCGACGACAAGTCCTTCCCCTACATCGTGATCACGGCCGATCACGAATGGCCGCAGCTGACCAAGCACCGGGGCGCCCGCAGCCGCAAGGGCGAGTACTTCGGCCCGTTCGCCTCAGCCGGCGCCGTCAACCGCACCCTGAACACGCTGCAGAAGGCGTTTCCGCTGCGCTCGTGCTCGGACAGCATCTTCGCCAGCCGCAGCCGCCCCTGCCTGCAGTACCAGATCCGGCGCTGCACCGCGCCCTGCGTCGGCCGCATCGACCCCGACGCCTACGACCAGCTGGTGCACGAGGCCAGGGACTTCCTTTCCGGGCGCAGCCGGACGGTGCAGAAACGCCTGTCCGAGCGCATGGCCGAAGCCAGCGAGGCGTTGGAATTCGAGACCGCGGCCCGCTATCGCGACCGGCTGCGGGCCCTGGCCCATATCCAGTCGCACCAGGGCATCAACGTCGCCGGCGTGGACGAGGCCGACGTCATCGCCATCCACCAGGGCGCCGGCCACAGCTGCATCCAGGTGTTCTTCTTCCGCGCCGGCCAGAACTGGGGCAATCGCGCCTTCTTCCCGAGCCACGGCCGCGAGCAGCCGGCGGCCGAGGTGATCACCGCCTTCATCGGCCAGTTCTATGACAACAAGCCGCCGCCGCGCGAGGTCCTGGTCAACGCCACGCTACCGGACCAGGAGTTGCTGGCCGAAGCGCTCTCGGTCAAGGCCGGCCGCAAGGTGCGGCTGAGCTGGCCACGGCGCGGGACCCGGCGCGAGCTGCTCGACCACGCGCAGGTCAACGCCCGCGAAGCGCTCGAACGCCGGCTGGCGGAAAGCGCCAGTCAGCGTCGGCTGCTCGAAGCCCTGGCCGAACTGTTTGCCCTCGACGGTCCGCCGAACCGGATCGAGGTCTACGACAACAGCCACATCATGGGCACCAACGCCATCGGCGCCATGGTCGTGGCCGGGCCGGAGGGGCTGCGCAAGTCCGCCTATCGCAAGTTCAACATCAAGAGCGAGGCGCTGACCCCCGGCGACGACTACGCGATGATGCGCGAAGTGCTGACGCGCCGCTTCTCGCGCCTAGTCAAGGCCCAGGCCGGCGATGACGACGAGGACGACGCGAAGGCCCGGGAGAACCGGCGTATCGCCGGCGAATGGCCCGACCTGGTGCTGATCGACGGCGGCGCGGGCCAGCTCTCGGTCGCGCGCGAGGTGTTCGCCGACCTCGGCATCGACGGCGTTGCCCTGGCGGCGGTGGCCAAGGGACCGGAGCGCAATGCCGGCCGCGAGCATGTCTACATGGCCGAGCGGTCGCCGCTGATGCTGCCGCCGCGCAGCCCGGTGCTCTACTTCATCCAGCGCCTGCGCGACGAGGCGCACCGCTTCGCCATCGGCACCCATCGCGCCCGCCGGGCCAAGTCGGTCGGCCAGTCGGCGCTGGACCAGATCCCGGGCATTGGCCCGCGGCGCAAGCGGGCGCTGCTGAACCACTTCGGCTCGGTCCGGGCCATCGAACAGGCGGCGCTGACCGATCTGGAGACCGTCGACGGCGTGTCCCGCACGGTGGCGCAGAAGATCTACGACTACTTTCACCCGGACGACTGATGCAGCAGGTCCGCAGGCAAACGACTTTGCTATACTGCCGGTGCAGGCCGTGCCAGGCAGCGCGCGCCCGGCTGTAACGACCATGCTCACCAGTCTCCCCAATCTCCTGACGCTGTCGCGGATCATCGCCATCCCGGCCCTGATCGGCGCCTTCTACCTGCCATCGCCACTTGGCAACTGGCTGGCCCTGGGAATCTTCGCCGCGGCGGCGTTCACCGACTGGCTCGACGGCTACCTCGCCCGCAGCCTCAACGAAGTCTCCGGCCTTGGCCGCTTCCTCGACCCCATCGCCGACAAGCTGCTGGTCGCTGCAACCGTGCTGATGCTGGTCTATGTCGATCGCATCGGCGACTGGTCCATCCTGCCGGCGATCGTCATCATGTGCCGCGAGATCCTGGTCTCCGGCCTGCGCGAGTTCCTGGCCGAACTGCGCGTGCGGGTGCCGGTCAGCCGCCTGGCCAAATGGAAGACCGTGGTGCAGATGCTGGCCCTGGCCGTCCTCATCGTCGATGACGCCGCCGGCGATGCGCTGCCGGCGCGCGAAATCGGCATCGCCGGCATCTGGATCGCGGCCCTGCTCACCCTGTACACCGGCTACGACTACCTGAAAGCCGGGCTGCGCCACGTCACCGCCGAGGCGCCGCCGGCCACGACCGGCGACGCGGACAAGCGCCGGCAGGCAGGGGCGGAGTGATGCCGGCACGGGACGACAATGCGATGAAGGTGTTGGGACTGGCCGGCTGGAGCGGCAGCGGCAAGACCACCCTGCTGGTGGCCCTGCTGCCCCTTCTGGTCGCCCGCGGCCTCACGGTGTCGACGGTGAAGCACGCCCACCACAGTTTCGACGTCGACCGTCCCGGCAAGGACTCGTTTCGTCACCGGGCGGCCGGCGCCAGCGAGGTGCTGATCGCCTCGGCCCAGCGCTGGGCCCTGATGCACGAACATCGCGGCGCCGACGAACCGGACCTGCAGACGCTGCTGGCCCATGTCTCCCCCGTCGACCTGATCCTGGTCGAAGGCTTCAAGCACGAGCGGCACGCCAAGATCGAAGTCCATCGCGCCGCCCTGGGCCAGCCTCTGCTGTGCCGCGAAGACCCCAGCGTGATCGCCCTCGCAACCGACGCCGCCCCCGACGGCGTCGAGCTGCCGGTGCTGGATCTCAACGACATCGAGGCCGTGGCCGGGTTCGTTGCCGACTACGCCCGTAGCGGGGAGCGGGCAGCGTGACCCAGCTCAGCGACGACTGCTTCGCCTTCGGCGGCAATCTGCTGACTGCGGACGAGGCCCTGGCGATCCTGCACCGGCGCATCCGCCCCGTGACCGGCCGCGAGGACATCCCGCTCGCCGATGGTCTGGGCCGGGTGCTGGCCGCGGACGTGACGGCCGGCACCGACGTTCCGGCCTTCGACAACGCCGCCGTCGACGGCTTTGCCCTGCGCGCCGCCGACCTCTCGGCGGACGGCCCGACCACGCTCCAGGTCGCCGGACGGGCCGCGGCCGGCCATCCGGAGCGGCGGCCCCTGGCGGCCGGTGAAGCGGTGCGGATCTTCACCGGGGCGATGCTGCCGGCAGGCGCCGACACCGTGGTCATGCAGGAGGACGTCGACGCCCGCGACGGCCGGGTCGTGGTCCCGGCCGGTCTCAGCGAGGGTGCCAACCGCCGCCGCGCCGGCGAGGACAGCCGGGCCGGCGCCGTCGTGCTGCAGGCCGGTCGTCGGCTGCGGCCACAGGACCTGGCCCTGGCGGCCTCGGTCGGCTGCACCCGCCTGCCTGTCCATCAACGCCTGCGCGTCGCGGTGTTCTCCACCGGTGACGAATTGCGCGAGCCTGGCGACACCCTGCCGCCGGGCGCGGTGCACGACGCCAACCGCTACATGCTGCTGGCCCTGCTGCAGAGCCTGGGCGCGGCTGCCTCCGACCTCGGCATCCTGCCGGACGACCGCGAGGTGGTGCAGACGGCGCTGGCCGAAGCCGCCGGTACGCACCAGTTGCTGCTGACCTCGGGCGGCGTCTCCACCGGCGAAGAGGACCACGTCCGCGCCGCCGTCGAGGCGCTGGGTCAACTGCATTTCTGGCGCCTGCCGATCAAGCCGGGACGGCCGCTGGCGCTGGGCCAGGTCGGCGGCACCGCCTTCGTCGGCCTGCCGGGAAACCCGGTCGCGGTGATGGTCTGCTTCCTGCGCTTTGCCCGGCCGCTGGTGCTCGGCCTCGGCGGCGCCAGCGCGCCACCGCCGCGCTACTACCGGGTGCCCGCCGGCTTCGCCTTGAAGAAGAAGCCGGGCCGGCGCGAATGGCTGCGCGCCCGGCTGGTCGACGGCAGTGACGGCCCCGTGGCGGAACGCTTCGCCCGCCAGGGCTCCGGCATTATCAGTTCCCTGGTCGGCTCCGACGGGCTGGTTGAAATCGCCGAGGAGGTAACCCAGGTGAACCAAGGCGACGTGATCGATTTCCTACCCTTCGACGAGGTGCTGACGTGAAGCTGTTGTATTTCGCCTGGCTCAAGGACAAGACCGGCGTGGCGGAAGAGCAGGTCGCACCGCCGGACGACGTCGCCACCGTCGGCCAGCTGATCGACTGGCTGAAGCAACGCTCGCCGCGCCACGCCGAAGCCTTCGCCGATCTCGCGGTGGTGCGCTGCGCCGTCAACCAGGACTACGCCAAGCTCGACGCGCCGGTCCGCGACGGCGACGAGGTCGCCTTTTTCCCGCCGGTAACCGGCGGCTGAACGGGGGCGGGCGGTGATCCGGGTGCAGCGCGACGACTTCGACTTGGGCGCCGAGCTCGAACGGCTCAGCGCCGGCCGCCGCGACGTCGGCGCGCTGTGCAGCTTCGTCGGCCTGGTGCGCGACCTGAACGACGGCGCCGGCGTATCGGCCATGACCCTGGAGCACTACCCGGGCATGACCGAGAAGCAGCTCGAACACCTGGAGGCAGAGGCGCGTCAGCGCTGGCTGTTGGACGATGTGCTGGTGATCCACCGCTACGGCCGCCTCGAACCCGGCGACCGGATCATGCTCTGCGCCGTGACCTCCGGCCATCGCCAGGCCGCGTTCGAGGCCTGCCAGTTCCTGATGGACTGGCTGAAGACCAAAGCGCCGTTCTGGAAGCTGGAAGAGCACGCCGGCGAAACGCGCTGGGTCGAGGCCCGGGCCAGCGACGACGACGCCGCGGCGCGTTGGGTCGAGAGCGACGGCTGAGCTACGCCGAGACCCGACAACCATCGTCGTCCCCGTGCTTGACACGGGGACCCAGGGCAACCGGCTCCAACCGCCGCCAACCAAGCCAGCATTTCACCTTTGCCACCGCGCCGATCCGTGGCATGTGACAGCCAACAACAGCTTTGAACGATCCCAGGGAGGAACGCCAGCATGACCTATCAGCCCTTCGACCTCAGCGGCAAAGTCGCCCTGATCACCGGCGGCAACAGCGGCATCGGCCTGGGCTTCGCCGATGCCATCGCCCGGTCGGGCGGCGATGTCTGCATCTGGGGCACCAACGAGGAGAAGAACACTGCCGCCGCGGCCCAGCTCGAGGCGCACGGCACCCGCGTCGCCGCGCTGCGTTGCGACGTCGGCGATGAGGCCCAGGTCGAGGATGTCTTCGGCGAAACCCTGAAGCAGTTCGGCCGGGTCGACTCCTGCTTCGCCAACGCCGGCGTCTCCGGCCGGCGCGGGGGCGGGCCCTTCACCGAGATGACCTCGGAGGAGTGGCACCGGGTGCTGCGGGTCAACCTGGACGGCGCCTTCTACACCTTCCGCGCCGCCAGCCGCCACATGAAGGAGCGCGGCGACGGTGGCCGGCTGATCGGCACGGCCAGCCTGGCGGCGATCTCGGGCCAAGCCCGCGGCCAGCACTATGCCGCGACCAAGGGCGGGCTGATCTCGATGATCCTGGCGCTGGCGGTCGAGATGGCGCGCTATGGCGTTACCGCCAACGCGATCCTGCCGGGCTGGATCGAGACCGCGATGACAGAGCAGACCTTCGGCTGGGAGAAGTTCGCCGCCGCAGTGATGCCGCGCATTCCGGCCCGACGCTGGGGCACCGGCGACGACTTCGGCGGCATCGCCGTCTACCTGGCGTCAGACGCCAGCGCCTACCATTCCGGCGACACCTTCGTGATCGACGGCGCCTACGGCAAGTTCTGAGCCGGCGCCCCGACCGCCGCGGTTGATCCCGGCAATGGTGCCTTGCCGCCGACGCGGTGACTGACCATCCGGCGGTAAAGCGTGTTCACCGCGTTGCTGCCCGTGCGCTCGAAAGCGAACGGCAGTACCGCGTGGACCAGGCAGGCCAGCGAGGCCAGGAACAGCGGGCCGGCGAAAGACAGCGCCATGCCCATATGCTGCCAGTAGGTCTCCCCCACCGATGCTGGATGCTCGGTGAACGACAGCTTCGCCATGGCCGGTCCTCCTCAACGGTGGTGGTCGATCGCGCCATTGTCGCCGGAACAGCCCGAAAAGATTTTGCGAAGTTCTCGCAATTCCTTCCGTTGGGAGGTAATTTCTTCTGAAATGTTCAATGCATTGGAAAAATCTACCTTGGATCAGATCGACCTGAAAATCCTCGACCTCCTGCAGCAGGACAGCGCCCAGTCGCTGGCGGACCTGGCAGAGCGGGTCGGGCTGTCATCCTCGCCCTGCTGGCGGCGGATCCAGAAGCTGGAGGCCGACGGGGTGATCCGACGTCGCGTCGCTCTGCTCGACGCCGCTGCGCTCGGCCTGGGCCTGACGGTGTTCGTCAACCTGCGCACCCTGCGGCACGACGCAGACTGGCTCGACGCCTTCACCCGCACGGTGACCGCGATCCCTGAGGTGGTCGAGGTCAACCGCCTGGCCGGCACCTGGGATTACCTGCTCCGGGTGGTGATCCCCGACATGACGGCCTACGACGCCTTCTACAAGAAGCTGATCGCCGTCGAGGGCCTGGGCGACGTCACCTCGTCCTTTTCCATGGAGCAGATCAAGTACACCACCGCGCTGCCGCTGAGCCTCGCCGAGGTCGGCTGAACCCATTGCCAAGCGTCCGGGGCCGCGCTTTCATGGCCCGCAAAAAAAAGCCCGAGGAGACCGCCATGCGCCTGTACGAACCCCGCATTCCGCCCCGCGACCAGTCGGAATGGGACGATGACGTCCGCCGCATCATCGATCCCAAGGGGGAGCGCGACGCCGGCGACGTCTTCAACATCTTCAAGACCCTGGCCCATCACCCCAAGCTGTTCAAACGCTGGGTCGTGTTCGCCAATCACATCCTGATGAAGTCGAGCCTGCCGCCGCGGGACCGCGAGATCCTGATCCTCCGTATCGGCTGGCTCTGCCGATCCGAGTACGAATGGACCCAGCACGTGCGCATCGGCAAGGACGAGGCGGAGATGAGCGATGCCGACATGGCGGCGATCGCCGAGGGGCCGCAGAGCGCGCACTGGAACGAGCTCGAGGCGACGCTGATGCGCGCCGTCGACGAGCTGCATGCCGACGCCATGATGTCCGATCAGACTTGGCAGACGCTCAGCCAGCACTACAGCCGGCAACAGATGATGGACCTGGTGGCGACGGTGGGGAACTACGCCCTGGTGTCGATGATGCTGAACAGCTTCGGCGTCCAGCTCGACGACTGGCTGGAACGCTACGACGACTTCCCGAAAGGGTGACGGCCGAGTCGCGCATCCTTCGAGACTGCCGCGGAGTTTATCCTCGGGCGGACGAAGCCCGGCCCGTGGGCGGCCTCCTCAGCGCCCGACTGGAAATGATCATCAACGCCAGGGACGCGACTGAAGGTCATTTGGGGACCGGCTGAAGCACCTCTGGCGCCCGGAAGAGGTTGCGGTCCGGAGCAGCTTAAGCCGATCCAGATACTCGCGGTCTCTGTCCCGTCAGGACACTACGGGTTGGTCGCGTCCAGGTCGCGGGGGGGACAGGTTGCGCTTCCGAGAGTCGGTACTTCGTTGCCTTTGTAGTAGCAGGCCCCGGCATCCGACTGGGACGCCGCCTGGAAGGCGATGCTGCTCCACGGCCCCGTTGTCGGGAAAGGTTTCGGCGCCGGGCGGCGGTTCTGGTCTGCCGCTCTGAAAGTCCCGGGCAACTTAAAGGAGAAGCCGACACAGCCGCCGACCGGACAATCCAGGCTCTTCACCGACCAGTCCCTGCAGGTGGTCTCGCAGGTTGCCAGAAAGCTCGGCGAATAGCCGACGAAGGGGCTGGATGAATCCAGCGCGCAGCCGCAGCTGCCACCATTCCAGGCGCAGAACGTACTAGGCTGGCACGAGCCCCAGGTATCGGCCTCGCCAGCTGGCGGCGCCCTTGCCGGGTCCAATACAATCGAGCTGGGCAGCTTTGAGAAATCCACGGTGATCTCAAGCACGTCCGGATCAGTGCTGCCGGGTGCCTTGATCAGATTGGCTGTCCACCCGTGCGGAAGCGGCGTGCTGCTCCTGCTCGCAGGCTTGAAGGGCACTGCATCGATGGACATCTGCACGAACGTCAAGTCGGCATCGACGTCGAATTCCTTTCCGACGTAGATGTGGTAGGTCTGCTTCGTATCCGGCTGCGCGAACAGGAAATATACATAGTAGGTTTTGCCGGCCTCGAAGACGTTGTAGTTGTTCGCGCCGATCTGCTGCGGTGTCTCATTCTGCTGTGCCGTTCGGGAACGCGTGGTCTCGATGTAGTATGCACCCTGGTTGGCGGTCAGGACGGAGCGCTGCCAGGTAGCCGTTCCCGCCATGCGGATAAAGGGCCAGTCGCAGGCCGAAGTGTCGATATTGGCGGCCGTGCTGCAATCATTCCTCGACCAGTGCTTCTGCTCGCGGGTCGTGTCGTTGCCGGTCAGATATTGCCGGTAGATCCGCACGCCACTACAGAATTGATTGGTGCACGTCTGGCCCCAGTTGGCGGTCCCGGTGGTCTCCGGCACGATCGCCGTTGTCAGATGTTCGTAGGGGCTGGTCCGCGCGGCCGGCTGGTTCCGGTTTGCGGCCGGCGTGCAGGCATTGGCCGGAACGACAGCCTTGTTCGACAGGCATTCCGCCGTCTGGACGGGTGCAGTGAAATAAGGATCGTCATTCACCGAAATGGTCTGCGAAAAACCCGTCAGGGTGCCGTCAATGTCGTTCAGGACCGTCTGCCGGTCGACATCGGTAAAGCCGGTGAAGATCCCGCCCGATACCTGGTTGATCAGTTCCTGCTTCACCAGGTCGGTGTCACCGTCGTAGGTCCCGGGCAAGAACAGCGGCAGAGTCAGATAGTGGCGGATATCGACCTCGTCGAAGAACAGGTTTCGCGAATGAAAGGCCGGCGGATAGTAAAATCCGTTCGGCTGCTTCCAGCCAATCGCCGCGTTCGGCAGGAAGCCGATCTGCTCGCCGGGATCGGAGCCCAGCACCCGTCGCGGTCCCGGCACCGTGTAGTTCATGCAGGTGTCCAGGCTTCTGCAGGGTGAGGTCTTGATATCCAGAAAGGCATTCGAATCCTGGTAGAAAGGCCCGTCATAGACATTCAGCATCCGGTTGGTGGACCAGTTCGAGAGCTGGAAGGCGAGCGCATCGTCGGTCGCAACACAGGCCGGGCCCGTGAAACGGCAGACGTTCTTGAGGTTGGCGTTCTTCGGGCCGGATTCATGGGCAAAGCTGTTGTGCGGCTGGGTCGCACCAACCATCACGGAATGGCTGATCAGCGACCAATAGCCCAGCGGCGCCGAGGCACGGGAATAGTCGCCGCTGGAAATCAGACCGACGCCGCCGTTCTGGATGTCGCTCATGAACAACCTGTCGATCATGTTCCAGCCGCCGCGCATCCAGATCGCGCCGAGATTGGTCTCCGCCCAGTTGAACGAGCTCGTGTAGGTATCGACGTAGGTGACCGCGCAGGTCTTGGGGTTCTGATGGTCGCAGGGCTGGACCGAAGCGCAGTCGTATCCATCCCCGCTGCCGGCCGCGGGGCAGATCGTCGCGGTGCGCAGCCCCGACAGGTTCGGGTAATAGGCAGCCGCCTGACCGCCCGTCTGGGCTTCCGGGGTTTCCGGATTGTCGACCGCGGGGGCCACACCATGACAGGGGGAACCGTCGCCGACCGACATGAAGGAATGCATCGCCGTCGAACAGTAGTTCCCGTAGAACTGCTTCAGCGGTGAGCCGCCGGCGATGCGCGTATCCATTTCCGCATAGCCGGACCAGGACATGGAAGGCGGCAGGCTGTTGGGTTTGGCCGGCAAGAGCCAGTAGCAGGCGCCGCACATTCCGGCCCCGGCTGCCATGTTGCCGACGAAATCGTTCCAGCCATTGGTGATCCAGAAGGCCGTCGGATAGACCACGTCGGAGGCATAGCGCAAACCCTGATTGCCCCCGTTGGCGTAAGCGTTGTTCCACGGCGCCGCGAGGATTCCCGGAATCCGGCGCGGATTATCCTTGGTAGCAACCGCGGCCCGGGCAAAGACACCCAGATTTGCGTAGAGCCTGTTGTCGGTTTCCGTCGCATCCTCCAGGTAGTAGCCGTGACCGATGGACTTGTAGCCGACGTTGCGCTGGAGGGTGACGCCCTGCGTTCGGTGGATCACGTACCACCGGGTCATCGACTCGTTGACGGCCGAGTCCTTGATGTAGGTGCCGCTCGGAACCTTCCGCGCCATGTGGAAATGCGTCGGGTAATGGCCGATCCGGCCACCCTGCCCCAGCCAGCGGAACTCCACCCCCTGTAGCTGCAGCTTGGCGAAGCCCTGTCGGTACATGGTATGGCCGCCATAGGCATAGGTCGGATCCTTGTCGGTGGCGGTCCTTGTGCCCGCCGGCGCGGCCACCCTCTGCACCGCACTTTCCCAATCGAACAGCTCCCCCGCCGTGTCGCCGCCGGAGACGATGCGAATAGACCGGCTGAGCAAGCCGACAGCCGCCCGGGTTTCCGCCGAGGTCATCAGGGGCGAGCCCTGGTTTGCGGTCTTGAATCCTTGCGGGGCATCGGCCAGCCGGTTTGCCAGAGAAAAGGCCGTACCGTTGTGGTGGTAGATCGCAGCCTTGTGCAATCCGATCACCGTTCCATTGACCGAGGTGATGGTGAACTCCTCGGTATGGTTGGCCAGGTAGTCGGTGGTCGTGACCACGATGCGGTCGCCGATCTCCCAGTCGCCGGTCACCGACCGGGCCAACGTCAGGCTGGTATCGCCAACCTGCAGATCCGCGGCGAGTCGGGTCCAGCTGGTGCCGCTCTTGGTCGGGTCGGCTTCGGCCGCGGCGGCCCCCGTGGTGCCCTTGTGGCCGGCCAGCTGCAGGGTCCCGCCATAGGCCAAAGCCAGCACCTTGTTGCCGAAGAAGCCCCCGCCCGCACCGGTGCCGTGTTGCCCCATGTCGTGATAGCGGTAGAACAGGTCGGTCACATCGCCCGGCAGATTCACAGGCGTCGTCGTCCCACCGGTCCAGATGCTGTCCGGCACACCGCAGTTCGTCTGTTTGCAGGTCGCGTTGGCCGATGTCTCGCTACCGTACAGCACGATGTTCAGCACATTGCCGTTGGTGCCGTAAGGCGCCGACGCACCGGCCACCATGGACCCGCCATTCTCGATGATGATCGAGCTGGCCCACAGATTCGTGCTGTTCGGCGTGCCCGCATCCTGCGCCGGCGGCTCCACGAAGGTCAGGCTGCCGCCGGATATGATGTTGATCTGACCGTAGTAGTAGTCATCGATCTTGGAGACCGTGCAGGCGCCGGATACCAGAACGTCCGGCTGGCTGGGTGTTCCGCTGCGTCCGATGGCGGTACTCAGGCCCTGGACGGGCAGTTCACCAGCACAGGTTATCGGTTCCGCGCGCGCGGCGTCGGCCCCGAGCAACACCATACCCCCGGTGAGCCCAGTTGCCAGGCCGCAAAGCAGCCGGGAAACCCCGGTTCGGCACGGCCGCTCCGATCGATGCCACATGACGTCTTCCCCTTTGATGTCGGCAGCGCGCCTCCGAACAAGGCAGAGGAAGTAACTGGCGCTCTTTCGCGCCGCCGCTGAAGCACAGCCAAGCAAGTAGACAAATTCGCCAGTGGCGCGGCAATTCAAAAGGATACCATCTGAGCCGGTTCAGGCAGCTAATGGATATCGACCGGCATTTCCCATATGGCGTACCTGGGAGTGTGACAGCGCGTGGCGATATCCCGCCCGATCAGCCCAGGTTCAATCGTGGACGGCGCCTCTCATCATGAACTTTCAACCACAACCACATTGGCACATGGCGCTGCCGTAGAGGTTGGGGCCGTGCACACTTTCAAATCCGGGGGCGACGAGAATGGTTACGCATTGAGAACACGAGAGACCCTGTCGGTCAGGCTCTGGGGGCGTCTGCAGCGCGCGTCTCGAAGGACGCCTACCCCACCCGCGCCATCGACCCACCGTCAACCGGCAGGGCGACCCCGGTGACGAAGCCGGCCTCGTCCGAGGCCAGATAGAGGGCCGCATAAGCGACGTCCCAGGCGCTGCCCATCTTGCCGCGCAAGGGCACCTTGGCGTCGCGCTCGGCGGCGATCTCGGCCCGCGGCCGGCCGCTCAACCGGGCCCGGGTATCGACCGCCATCGGCGTGTCCATCAGCCCCGGCAGGATGCAGTTGGCGCGCACGCCATAGCGCGCATTGTCGAGCGCCAGCTGCTGGGTCAGCGCCACGACGCCGGCCTTCGAGGTCTTGTAGGCGATGTTGGGGTAGTTCGCCGCCGCCGACACCGAGGAGATGTTGATGATGGCGCCGGCCTGCTGGCGGCGCATCGCCAACACCACGTGCTTGCAGGTCACCACCATGCCGCGCAGGTTGACCGCCATCACCCGGTCGAACGCCGCCTCGTCGATCTCGGTCAGCGGGGCGTCGCCTCCGGCGACCGAGATGCCGACGTTGTTGTGCAGCACGTCGACGCGGCCGTGACGCTCAAGGACCGCAACCACGGCCGCGGCCACCGTGGCTTCATCGCTGACGTCGGCCTGCAAGGCCATCGCCTGGCCGCCCTCACCCTCGATCAGGTCGACGGTCTCCCGGGCCGAGTCCAGGTCGCGGTCGACGGCCACCACATGCGCGCCTTCGCGCGCGAACAGCAGCGCCGTCGCCCGGCCGTTGCCCATGGTCTCGCCGGGGCTCTGCCCGGCGCCGACGATCACCGCCACCTTGTCCTGCAGTCGGTCCGCCATGGCTCAGTCTCCCGCCGGCAGGGGAAAGGCGTCGAGATAGGGCTGGTACTCGGGCTCGACGTCGATCTGCAGCGAGGCCAGCACCCGCACCACGGCACAGTAGAAGGAGATCACCAGCACCAGCTCGACCAGCAGGCCGGGATCGAGCGTCTCGCCGAGCTCGGCGAAGGTCGCCTCGGACACGGCGCCGTCCTGTGCCGCCTCCCGTGCCGCCCGCAGCACCGCCCGGTCGAGCGCCGGCAGGCCGCTGTCGCCGCCGTCGCTCTCGGCGATCAGCGCGCGCACGTCGTCGTCGGAAACGCCGAAGTCGCGGCCGATCTTGATGTGATGGCTCCACTCATAGGGGCTGCGGGCGATCCAGCCGACCTGCAGGATCGCCAGCTCGCGCAGCCTTGGATCGAGGGTCGACTTCCAGCGGATCCAGCCGCCCAGGGCAGAGAACGCCCGGGTGCCGTCGGGCGTGTTGACCAGGGCCTTGTAGAGCGAGATCGGCCGCTTCAGCAGTTCCTTGTCGCCCTCGGCCAGATCGTCGACGTCGAGATAGGGTACCCGCGCCATCGTCGTCTCCTCCCGCGTCAGTTCTCGTCGTCCGGGCTGCGCGCCGGCGCCGCCACCGTGATACCGCCGTCGACCACCAGCGTCTGTCCGGTGATGTAACGGGCCCGGGCCGAGGCGAGGAAGACCACGGCATTGCCAATGTCCCAGCCGCTGCCTTCGATGCCCAGCGGCGAGGCGCGGCGACGGCGCTCGCGCGCGATCTCGCTCATGCCGCGCCCGTAGACCATCGGCGTGTAGACCGGTCCCGGCGCGACGCAGTTGGCACGGATGCCGTCGCCGGCGTGATCCATCGCCATCGCCCGGGTCAGGGCGATCACCGCGCCCTTGGAGGCGGAATAGGCCGTCAGGCCGCGCGGCCTCAAGGCCGAGATCGAGGAGACATTGACGATGGCACCGCCGTCGCCGCTGTCGATCATTGCCGGCACGGCATGGCGGGCGGCCAGGAACATGCTGTCGACGTTGACCCGCATCACCCGTTCCCAGGTCTCGACGTCTTCCGTGACCACGGAGCCGCGGCTGCCGATGCCGACGTTGTTGTCGAGCACGTCGAGCCGGCCGTAGCGCTCCAGCGCCGCGGCGACCATGGCGGCACAGTCTTCCTCACGGGTGACGTCGGCGGCGAAGGCGCTGCCGGTGCCGCCATGCTCGGCAACCATCTCGACCGTGCGATCGGCCAGGGCGGGCTCGCTGTCGACCACCAGTACCCGGGCGCCGGCCCGTGCCAGCAGGATCGCTGCCGCCCGGCCGTTGCCGATGCCGTCGCCCGCGGCACCACCGCCGGTGACGATGGCGACCCTGCCGTCCAGGCCCATATCGTCGGGTGTTGTCATGCGTGCCTCCCAATCGTTTCGCTCAAGCATGGCATCTCGCCGGCGCAGCGTCATGGGGTTCATGACGGAGACGGACGCGGGCCTGTTGACGCGCCGCCAGCACCGCCTTATCGGAAGTGCAGAAGTTCGAGGCTCGCGTGCGACGGGGGGAATCCGGCCATGAACGACAACATTGGCGGCTATCTGAAGAAGCGGGCGTTCCTGAGCCCGGACCTGGAAGCGGTCGTTGACTACGAGACGGGTCGGCGTTTCACCTATCGCCAGTTGAACCTGCGCACCAACGCGCTGGCCAACCGGCTCCTCGAAACCGGCATCGCGAAGGGCGACCGCGTGGCCCTGCTGCTGATGAACAGCGTCGAGTTCTGCGAGGCCTTTTTTGCCCTCAACAAGATCGGCGCCGTCGTCGTGCCGTTGAATTGGCGCCTGGTGGCCGACGAACTCGGCTACATCCTGACCGACAGCGGTGCCAGCATGCTGATCTACGGCGCCGAATTCGCCGACGTGGTCGGCGAAATCCAAGCCGGCGGAGAGGCCGCGAGCGTCGTGCGAACGTGGATCCAGGTGGCAGCGGACGGGATCTGCCAGCCTTTTGCCACCGCCTACGACGCATTCGTTGCCGACGCGCCGCAGACGGAACCGCCCCTCGACGGCAGTGGTGATGATCTCGCCTTCATCATGTACACGTCCGGCACGACCGGCCATCCGAAGGGCGCGATGCACAGCCATCACAGCCTGACGGCGGCGCTGATCACGCTCGTGCCCACCATCGATTTCCACTACGACGACCGCTATTCGATCGTCCTGCCACTGTTCCACGTGGGCGCGCTGATCCCCCTGCTGGTCTGCACCTACAAGGGTGTGACCGCCATCCTGCTGAAGCAGTTCGACCCCGGCCTGATGTGGCAGATCACGCAGGCTGAGAAGATCACCACGACGCTGGCCGTGCCGGCGATGCTGAACTTCATGCTGCAGGTGCCGGCCAAGGACGAAGTGGACTATTCGACCCTCCGCTGGGTGCTGTCGGGGGCGTCGCCCGTGCCGGTGGAGCTGATCCGCGCCTATGCCGACCTGGGCATCGAGGTGCACCAGCTCTACGGCCTGACCGAGAGCGGCGGCCCGGCCACCTGCATCAGCCCCGACGACGCCATGGTCCGCATCGGCTCGGCCGGCAAGGCGTACTTCCACACCGAGGTGCGTGTGGTGAACGACGACGGCGAGGACGTGGCACCGGGCGAGCCGGGCGAACTGCTGGTTCGCGGCGAGCACAACATGGCCGGCTACTGGCAGAATCCGGAGGCGACGGCCGAGGCGCTGCGCGATGGCTGGCTGCACACGGGCGACATTGCCCTGATAGACGAAGACGGCTTCGTTACCATCCACGACCGGCTCAAGGACATGATCATCTCAGGCGGCGAGAACGTCTATCCGGCCGAGATCGAGAGCGTCATCATCGGCCATCCGAAGATCGCCGACGTCGCCGTCATTGGCCGGGCCAGCGCGCGCTGGGGTGAAAGCCCGTTCGCGGTGATGGTCGCCGCGGACGACAGCGTCACCGTGGACGAGGTCATGCAGTATTGTGACGGCAGGCTGGCCCGGTACAAGCTGCCCCGCGGCGGTGCGTTCATCGAGGAGATCCCGCGCAACCCGACCGGCAAGCCGCTGAAGCGCCTGCTGCGCGAGCGCTTCCCCGAGGCGGCACCCGAATGACGCGGCCCTAGACCGAAGCCGGGTTGGGTGGAATCGCGACCCGTTGACCCCGGCTTTCGTCGGGGATTCCCAGACTTCGACTGAAACACCGGCCGCCCTGGACCCCGGATCTCCGCTGCGCTCCGTCCGGGGTGACGATGCAAGAGAGGCTGCGCCCCAACCCCCACGTCGTCCCCGTGCTTGACACGGGGACCCAGGGCAACTCACGACAAAGGTGGCGGTGCTCCCCGGCCTCTTGGGCAGCGCAGGCCTGTCGCAGGCGCGTCGATGCAGATATGTGGGGACTTCAGGGCGAAAGCCGACGACGACAGGTCGAGATCACAACCGACCGATGTCTGTCTAATCCCACAAGGACAGGATGCGCCCCTCGTTCGGGCTGACCGCACCGGCAAGCGTGTCCTGGTAGCACTGCATGGTCGCGGCCTGCCCCCGGCCCTCGAGGATCGTCAGCCAGTCCGGCAAGCGGGCAACGAGGCTGCTCCACTGCGCGTTGACCCGTGCCTGGAAGCCGTCGCCGCCCCAGCGCTTGACCCGGTCCTGCGCATGGCTAGGCGCGAAAAAGAACTCGGGCTTGGGGCCGGGAAGCGGGCCGGTTGCAGTGAAGCCTCCCGACCAATGGGTGCCGCCGACCCGCGTGCTGCTCTTCAGGGCATCGCCGAAACGGTGGTGGACGCGCGTCAGCACGTCTGCGTTCCCCGCCATGTCCACCAGGACCGTATCGACCGGGGGCATGGCCTCCACGTCGTCGTACACAACGACCTCGTCATAGCAGCCTAATCTCTCGACGAAGGACCGGTTGGCTGCACTGGTCAGGCCGACCACCGACGCACCATGGGATTTGTCCCCCGACAGCAGGAATGCCAACCCCAGCGCCGTCTTGCTGGAGGCACTGGTCAGGACGACCGATTTTGCCCCGAAGCAGTTGCTGTCCCTGAGGTGGTCGTCGATCAGGAACGACGTCGTGAACAACGGCCGGAACAGGCTGATGACCGCCTCGTCTTCGGGCTTGTAGACCGGGTCCGATCTCGTGAAGGCATACTGGTTGTAGATCGGTGCCCGTTCCTGCCGGTGCTCGGAGATGTCAAAGAACGACCGTTCTGAGACACGCCCCGGTCTGACCAGCAAATGGGTCGACATCGGCAGGTAGCCATAGACCCGGTCGCCGACGCTGACGCCGGGCACCGAGGAGGCCAGCACGTCGGCGAAGCCCCACACCGGAATGCGGCCGAAACCCTCGCGGGCATGGGGAAAGAACGTCCAGTAGCCAAGGTCTTCGCGCGCGACGGCGTAGGTAATGTTGTTCGCCGTCATCGCGAACGTGTCGACCTTGAGCAGGCATTCACCGTCGGGCAGCTCTTTGGGCTCGGGAAAAGTGGCCGGAACGAAGGCCGCATCCGCGAGATCGGCACGGTTCACGATGAAGTCGACGCCCGCGATCGTCATGGCGCGGTTCCTTTCACTCGATACATAACAGGATCAGTCAACTGGCAGTCACGCGTTCGCCGTGTCGGCCATTTGCCGCAGCATCTCGGCCATCTGCGCGTGGATCGCCTGGATCGCTTTCAGCGGGCGGACCATCACCTTGAAGTCGGTGATCCTGCCGTCGGCGTCCCATTCGATCAGGTCGACGCCGTTGATGTGGATGCCGTCCAGCTCGGCCTCGAACTCCAGCACCGCCCGCGTGCCGCAGTCGAACTCGCGCACATACCTGAACATCTCTCCGCCCAGAACTCTGGCGGCAGCCTTGAGGTAAGACGCGGTGAGCGCCTTGCCCTTCTGCGGCGTGTGCACGACGGGCGAGTGGAATACCGCGTCGTCATGCAGCATCCGGTCCAGCAGGTCCGGATCGCGTTGCGCCATGAAGTCGTGCCAGCGGTCGAGGTTGCTTGTCGTCACGATCGATCCTTCCCTGCCGCGCCTGCACAAAGCCGCTATAGCATCTCCTCGGCCAGCAGCCTGAGCGCGTCGACCGATGCGCCGCCGATCAGCATGGAGCCGACCTGGCCGGCCTTGGCCGCGTCCTTCCACGCACCCAGGCGGTCTTTGATGCGGTCCGCGGGACCGACCAGGGCCACGTCGTCGACCAACTGGTCGGGCACGGCAGCAACCGCCTCGCCCTTGGCGCCGCCGAGGAACAAGTCCTGGATCTTCACAGCCGCTTCTTCGTAGCCGAGCTTCTTGGCGTAGTCGTTGTAGAAGTTCTTGTCGCGGGCGCCCATGCCGCCGATGTAGAGCGCCAGATTGGTCTTCACCATCAGCCGGCACTGGTCGAGGTCGTCGCCCAGCACGCACGTGACGAAGGGCGCGACGTCGAAGTTGTCCAGCGACTTGCCTGCCGGGGCCTTGGCGAAGCCCTCGTCGATCGCCGGGGCAAAGATGTCGAACCGATCGGGGTTCATCCACACCGGGAAGAAGCCGTCGGCGACTTCCGCTGCCAGGCGCACGCCGTTGTGGGTGACGGCGGCAGTGTAGATCGGGGTGCTCGGATCGCCGTGCAAGATCGACTTCAGCGGCTTGCCGAGCCCGGTCGTCCCCGGGCCCGTGTTGGGGATCTGGTAGCACTTGCCGTCGTAGCTGAGATTGTCTTCGCGCGCCAGGATCATGCGAATGATCTCGACATACTCGCGGACCCGGGTGACAGGCCGGGGATAGGGCATGCCGTACCAGCCTTCCGCAACCTGCGGCCCGGAGGGGCCGATGCCGATGATGAAGCGGCCGCCGGACAGCTGGTCCAGTGTCATCGCCGTCATCGCGGCCATTGCCGGCTGCCGCCCAGGGATCTGCATGATCGCCGTGCCGGCCCTGATCTTGGTGGTATTCGCCAGGATCCAGGTCGCCGGCGTGACGGCGTCGGACCCGTAGGCCTCCGCCGTCCAGACGGAATCGAAGCCCAGCTTCTCCGCTTCCAGGATGGTGTCCATGGGGAGTCTGATCTTGGCGCCGGAATAACCGACGAGCATGCCGAGTTTCATGGTGGCTGGTTCCTCTCTTCCGTCGTCTTGCCAAGCGTGGCTGCTGTTTGGATCAATCTGGCGGCAAGGACGCGTCCGATCAATGGCCTTCAGACAGCTATCTTGTCCCGCTGGTCCATCACCGATGCGATATCCGCCGTGGCACGCCGTCTTCGCCAGCGAACGACAGCGGGCGGGCCTGAGACCCGCCCTTACCCACCGTCGTGCCGGCTGAAGGGGCGGGTCTCAGACCCGCCCGTGTCGCGCCCGCTCAGTCCGCGAACGGATCGCGCACCAGGATGGTGTCGTCGCGCTCCGGCGAGGTCGACAGGAGCGCCACCGGAGCGCCGATCAGCTCCTCGATGCGGACCACGTACTTCACCGCCGTCGCCGGCAGGTCGGCCCAGGAGCGGGCCCCCTGGGTGCTGTCGGACCAGCCCTCGAAGCTCTCGTAGACCGGCTCGATGCGCGCCTGCCGGTTCGGCTCAGAGGGCAGGTAGTCGAGCCGTTCGTCGCCCAGGCGGTAGCCGGTGCAGACCTTGATCTCCTCCATCCCGTCAAGCACGTCGAGCTTGGTCAGGGCGATACCGGTGATGCCGCCGACGCGGATCGCCTGGCGCACCATGACCGCGTCGAACCAGCCGCAGCGCCGGGCGCGGCTGGTGACGGTGCCGAACTCGTGCCCGCGCTCGCCCAGGCCGCGGCCGATCTCGTTGTCCTGTTCGGTCGGGAACGGCCCCTCGCCGACCCGGGTGGTGTAGGCCTTGGTGATCCCCAGCACATAGTCGATGGCGTCCGGGCCGATGCCGGCGCCGGCGGCGGCCTGGCCGGCCAGCGTGTTGGACGAGGTGACGTAAGGATAGGTGCCGTGGTCGACGTCGAGCATGGCGCCCTGGGCGGCTTCGAACAGGATCCGCTTGCCGGCGCGGCGGGCGTCATCGAGATCGCGCCAGACATGGCTGCCGAAGGGCAGCAGCCGCGGCGCCAGGGCGCGCAGCTCGTCGATCAGCGCCACGCCGTCGATCTCGGCCTGGCCAAGCCCGCGCCGCAGGGCGTTGTGATGACGCAGGAGCTGTTCCACCTTGGCCGCGAGCTGTTCGCCGTCCTGGAGGTCGGACAGGCGGATTGCCCGGCGCCCGACCTTGTCCTCATAGGCCGGGCCGATGCCGCGGCGGGTGGTGCCGATGCGGCTACCGACGTTGGCGTCCTCGCGGATGCCGTCGAGCTCGCGGTGCAGCGGCAGGATCAGGCAGACGTTGGCGGCGATCTTCAGGTTCTCCGGACCGATCTCGATGCCCTGGGCACCGAGCCGGTCGATCTCGTCGAGCAGCGCCCAGCCGTCGAGCACGACGCCATTGCCGATGATCGACAGCTTGCCCGGGCGGACCACGCCGGATGGCAGGGCGCTGAGCTTGAAGGTGACGCCGTCGATGACCAGGGTGTGGCCGGCGTTGTGCCCGCCCTGGAAGCGCACCACCACCGAGGCGCGCTCGGACAGCCAGTCGACAATCTTGCCCTTGCCTTCATCGCCCCACTGGGAGCCCACAACCGCCACGTTTGCCATCGTTCAATCTGCCTGTCGTCAGGATCGTTGTCGGCGTTCAGGACAGCGCCACGGCGGTGCCGTCGCGCAGGACGTGGCTGCAGTCGAGGCGCCGCGCCTCGGCCGCGACGTCGCCGACGGCGGCCAGGCCCTGCACCGTGCGCCAGCCTTCGGCCCGCAGGCCTGCGCTGGTCGCCGCCGGCGTGCCGAACGGCAGGTAGACCGCCGGCACCGGCGCCTGCGCTGGCACCGCCCGCATGACGCTGTCAAGGTACAGGGTGAAACCGGTGGCGGGCTCGCCGCCGCCGAGCAGGTAGCGGCCGCCGCGGCCCAGCTCGCCGCGCACGCCCCTGGCGAACAGGGTGAAGCTGACCCCGCTCTGATACTCGAACCCACGGCTTTCGCCAGGATCGATGGTCAGGGTGATATCGGGCTGCGCCGCCGTCACCGCCGCCGCGACCTCGGCCAGCCGCTCGGTCAGCGGTCGTGCCTCAACTGGCATCTCCAGCGCCGCCAGGCGCGCCAACGCGGTCTCCGCCGGACCGGCGGCCTCGCCCAGGGCCTCGAACGACTGGCGCACGCCGTCCGGCAGGGCAGCGAGCACGGCGCCGTCCTTGGCGTCCGAGGCCACCCGGGCCGTCTCCGCCAGCTCTGGCGACAGGCCCTGCGCTTCGGCGAGCAGCGGTACCAGCGACGGCACCGTCAGGTCGACGCTGAGGCCGGACACGCCGACCAGGGCCAGGGCCTCGGCCGCCAACAGCACCGCCTCGGCATCGGCCGCGGCGGCATCGGGGCCGATCAGCTCGGCACCGCATTGGGCATACTGCCGCTCGGGCCGCAGCTGGGTGCCGCGCACCCGCAGCACCTGGCCGGCATAGCACAGGCGCAGCGGCCGCGGCGCCCCGGCCAGCCGGCTGCCGGCGATGCGGGCGACCTGTGTCGTCATGTCGGCCCGAACCCCCATCATCCGCTGCGAAATCGGGTCCATCAGGCGGAACATGTGGCGGGCCACTCGGGCGCCGGGGCCGGCCAGCAGGCTCTGCTCGAACTCGACCAGCGGTGGCTTGACGCGTTCGTAGCCGAAGGCTTCGAAACGGCTGACAAGCCGCTCGATGGTCACGGCCTCGTGGCCGGCAAACGGCGGCAGATCGTCATGCAGGCCCTCTGGCAGCAGGGCGAGGTCGGCGTCACGGTCCATGGCGCGCGCAGTCTAATACCTATGCTCGGCGAGGACGACTCCCGCGCCGCCCGGGAAAACAGCGGCTAGAAGGTCAGCGTCTGCGCCCGCACCACGTGTGGCAGCTCCTGGACGTCGCTGACCAGCTGGTCGCTCAGCGGCTGGTCGATCTCGATCAGGGCGATGGCGTCACCGCCGGGCGTGGCGCGGCCCAGGTGGAAGGTGGCGATGTTGACGCCGGACGCCCCCAACAGGGTGCCGAGCACGCCGATGAAGCCGGGCCGGTCCTCGTTGGTAACGTAAAGCATGTGCGGGCCGAGCTGGGCCTCGAGCTCGATGCCCTTGACCTGCACGATGCGCGGGCTGGCGCCGGCGAACAGGGTGCCGGCGACGTCGCGGGTCTGCCGTTCCGTCGTCACCTCGACGCGGATCATGGTCTGGTAGTCGCCGGCATTCTCGTCCCGGGTCTCGCGCACGTCGATGTTGCGCTCGCGGGCGATCACCGGGGCGTTGACCATGTTGATGGTCTCCATCAGCGGGCTCAGCAGGCCCTCCAGGACGATCGCCGTCAGCGGCCGGGTGTTCAGGGTCGCGACATGGCCGATGTACTCGATGTGCACCGAGGTCAGCGCGCTCTGGGTGAGCTGGCCGGCGAAGCTGCCGAGCTGGCGGGCCAGCTCGAAGTAAGGCTTCAGCCGCGGCGCCTCCTCCGCCGTCACCGAGGCCATGTTGAGGGCGTTGGCGACGGCGCCGCTCAACAGGTAGTCCGACATCTGCTCGGCCACCTGGATCGCCACGTTCTCCTGCGCCTCGCTGGTTGACGCGCCCAGGTGCGGCGTCGCCACCAGGTTGGGCGCCCCGAACAGCTGGTTGTCCTTGGCCGGCTCCTCAGAGAACACGTCCAGCGCGGCGCCGGCGACGTGGCCCGATTCCAGTGCCGCCTTCAGGTCCTCTTCCACCACCAGACCGCCCCGGGCGCAGTTGATGATGCGCACGCCGGGCTTCATCCGGGCGATGTTGCCCTTGTTAATGATGCCGCGGGTGCTGTCGGTCAGGGGCGTGTGCAGGGTGATGAAGTCGGCCCGCGCGAGCAGCGCCTCCAACTCGACCTTCTCGACGCCCAGGTCCTGGGCCCGCTCCTCGGACAGGAAGGGGTCGTATGCGATCACTTTCATCGCCAGACCCTGCGCCCGGTCGCAGACGATGGCGCCGATGTTGCCGCAGCCGATCACGCCCAGGGTCTTGCCGTAGAGCTCGACGCCCATGAACCGGCTTTTCTCCCACTTGCCGGCATGGGTGGAGACGTTGGCGTCGGGGATCTGCCGCGCCAGCGCCATCAGCATGGCGACAGTGTGCTCGGCCGTGGTGATCGAGTTGCCGAACGGCGTGTTCATCACGCAGACGCCGCGGGCAGTCGCCGCCGGCACGTCGACGTTGTCGACGCCGATGCCGGCACGGCCGACGACGCGCAGGTTCTCGGCCGCGGCGATGATCTCCCCGGTCACCTTGGTCGCCGAGCGGATCGCCAGGCCGTCGTACTTGCCGACGATCTGCTTCAGCTCGTCCGGCTTGAGACCTGTCTTCTCGTCCACCTCGACGCCGCGCTGGCGAAAGATCTCGGCCGCGCGCGGGCTCATCTTGTCGGCAATCAGGACCTTGACCATGGCGTGTCGTGCGGCCTCGTTGGCTTGCAGCGGATCGGTCTCGTCAGGCGGCAGAGCGTTGGGCAGCCTTGAGCTCGTCAAAGGCCCAGTCCAGCCAGGGCAGCAGCGCCGCGACGTCGGCATGCTCGACCGTGGCCCCGCACCAGATGCGCAGGCCGGCCGGCGCGTCGCGATAGGCGCCGATGTCATAGGCCACGCCTTCGTCCTCCAGCAGCTTGACCAGGCGCTTGGCCGCCGCCGCCTGCGCGTCGGCGTCGAGACCGACGAACCAGTCGTCGACGATCGACAGGCAGACCGAGGTACACGAGCGGGTCTGCGGATGGGCGGCCAGGAAGTCGACCCAGGGCGTGGCCGCGACCCAGTCTGCGACCAGTTGCAGGTTGTTCTCGGAACGGGCGATCAGCCCGTCGAGACCGCCGACGCTGTCGGCCCACTTGAGTGCGTCGAGATAGTCCTCGACGCAGAGCATCGACGGGGTGTTGATGGTCTCGCCCTTGAACGGCCCTTCGATCAGCTTGCCGCCCTTGGTCAGGCGGAAGATCTTTGGCAGCGGCCAGGCCGGCGTGTGACTTTCCAGCCGGGCCACGGCGCGCGGCGACAGGATCAGCATGCCGTGCTGGGCTTCGCCGCCCAGCACCTTTTGCCAGCTGAAGGTCACGACGTCGAGCTTGTCCCAAGGCAGCTCCATGGCGAAAGCCGCCGAGGTGGCATCGCAGATGGTCAGACCTGTGCGGTTGTCGGCAATCCAGTCGCCGTTCGGGACGCGCACGCCGGAGGTGGTGCCGTTCCAGCAGAACACGACGTCGTTGTCGAAGTTGATGTGGCCGAGGTTGGGCAACAGGCCGTAGTCGGCCTCCAGCAGTTGTACGCCGTCGATCCGGAGTTGCTTGACGACGTCGGTGACCCAGCCGGCGCCGAAGCTCTCCCACGCCAGCAGCGTGACGCCACGGGCGCCGAGCAGGCTCCACAGCGCCATCTCCACCGCGCCGGTATCCGAGGCCGGCACGATGGCGATGCGATAGTCGGCCGGCACGTCGAGGATGCGCCGGGTTTCGTCGATCGCTGCCTTGAGCTTGGCCTTGCCGGCGGCCGAGCGGTGCGAACGGCCGGTGGCCGCGTCCTTGAGCGCGTCAGGCGACCAGCCCGGCCGCTTGGCGCAGGGGCCGGAGGAGAAATTGGGAGAGCTTGGGCGCTGCGTCGGCATCATGACGCCGGAGTCCTCATGGCTGCTGCAAAGGGAAACGACCTGCGACGACTCGCAGTTTCGGGCCAAAAATCATTACGGATCGGGCCGGCATACTAAGCCCCCCGGATGGGCAGTCAACTGCCGTTTTGTCGCATTGCAGCATGAATCAATCCTTACCGGCGCCGCGGCTGGCAATGCGTCCCGGCCGCTTGTAGGGTGGCGCCCGCAACTTGGAGGAACGTCATGAAAACAAGAGTGACCGAGCTGTTCGGCGTCGAGCATCCGATCGTTCAGGGCGGCATGCAGTGGGTCGGCCGGGCCGAGCTGGTTTCGGCCGTCGCCAACGCCGGCGCGCTGGGCTTCATCACCGCGTTGACGCAACCGACGCCGGAGGATCTGCGACAAGAGATCGCCCGCTGCCGCGAGATGACCGACAAGCCGTTCGGCGTGAACCTCACGATCCTGCCGACCCTGCGGCCGGTGCCCTACGAGGAGTATCTCGATGCCATCATCGACAGTGGCATCAAGATCGTGGAAACGGCGGGCCGCAACCCGCAGCCGCATCTGCCCAAGCTGAAGGCGAACGGCATCAAGGTCATTCACAAGTGCACCTCGGTGCGGCACAGCATCAAGGCCGAGCAGATCGGCTGCGATGCGGTCAGTGTTGACGGCTTCGAATGCGCCGGCCATCCCGGTGAGGACGACATCCCCGGGCTGATCCTGCTGCCGGCCGCAGCGGACAAGCTGACCGTGCCGATCGTCGCCTCGGGCGGCTTCGGCGACGGCCGCGGTCTGGTCGCGGCACTCGCGCTTGGCGCCGACGGCATCAATATGGGCACCCGCTTCATCGCCACCGAAGAGGCGCCGGTGCACGCCTCGGTCAAGCAGGCCATGGTCGAAGCCGACGAACGGCAGACCCAGCTGGTCTACCGTCCCCTGCGCAACACCGCGCGGATTTTCAAGAACGGGGTGGCCGAGCAGGTCGCCGAGATCGAGCGGGAAAAGGGCGGCACGCTGAAGATCGACGATCTCGCCCACCTGGTCAGCGGCCAGAAGGGCCGCAAGGTGTTCGAGGACGGCGACCTGGAGGCTGGCATCTGGAGTGCCGGCATGATCGTCGGCCTGATACACGACGTGCCGAGTTGCCAGGAACTGGTTGCCCGCATCGTCGGTGAGGCGGAAGCGATCATCGCCGAGCGGCTGGCCGGCACCATTGGCGCCCGTCGGGCGGCGGCCTGAGCCGGCCGCCAGGAAACCCGCAGGACGTCGGCCGATGATCCCGTCGCAGCGGCACCTGTTCGACCTGCCGGAGGAGATCACCTATCTCAACTGCGCCTATATGTCGCCGTTGATGCACCAGGTGGTCGAGGCCGGCCGCACGGCGGTGGCGCGCAAGGCCCGCCCGTGGCAGATCACGCCGCCGGACTTCTACGACACGCCGGAACAGGCGCGCGCCTTGTTCGCGCGCCTGATCGGCGCCTCGGCCGACGACATCGCCAGCGTCCCGTCGTGCAGCTACGGCACCGCCACGGCGGCCGCCAACCTGCCGTTGCAAGCAGGACAGACGCTGGTGGTGCTCGAGAACCAGTTCCCCTCCAACGTCTATCCCTGGCAGGAACTGGCGAAGGACAAGGGCGGACGGGTGGTCACCGTGCCGCGCGGCGGCAATGACGGCTGGACCCCGCGCGTGCTCGACGCGATCGATCGCGACACCGCCATCGTCGCCCTGCCGCATTGCCATTGGAACGACGGCACACTGGTCGACCTGGTGACCGTCAGCGCACGCTGCCGCGAGGTCGGCGCCGCCCTGGTGATCGACCTCACGCAGTCGATCGGCGCCCTGCCGTTCGACGTCACCGAGGTCCAGCCCGATTTCCTGGTCGCCGCCGGCTACAAGTGGATGATGGGTCCCTACTCGCTTGGCTTCCTCTACGTCGCCCCGAAGTGGCAGGACGGCCGGCCGTTCGAGCACAACTGGATCGCCCGCCAGGGCAGTGAAGACTTCACCCGGCTGGTCGACTACCGGATGGAGTTCCAGCCCGGGGCACGCCGCTACGACGTCGGCGAAGGCGCCAACTTCGCGCTGATGCCGATGGCCGTGGCGGCGTTGGAGCAGCTGCTCGCCTGGGGCGTGCCGGAGATCCAGGCAACCTTGAGCGCGATGACCGGCGAGATCGCCGACCAGGCCGCTGCGATCGGCCTTACCGCCTCGGACCCGAGCCAGCGGGCGGGACACTTCCTGGGCCTGCGCTTCCCGACAGCGCCGCCCGAAGACCTGTTGCCGCGGCTGGCGGCCGACAACATCTTCGTCTCGATACGCGGCGATTCCATGCGGGTCACCCCGCACCTGTACAACAACACCGCCGACATCGAACGATTCATCTCCGCCTTGCGCGCGCTTCTCTAGCGCCGCGTTGACCCGCTTGGCGGCGCCCGGTCAGCCAGCCATGCCCTCCTTCGCCAGGCGGTCCTCGATCAGCCGGGCGAAGAAGGTGGCGCCGTAAGGCAACGCCTTGTCGTTGAAGTCGTAGCCCGGGTTGTGCACCTCGCAGACTCCGTCGCCCTCGCCGTTGCCGATGTTGATGTAGCAGCCCGGCACCTGCTCGAGCATGAAGGAGAAGTCCTCCGAGGCCATGATCAGAGGTGGGTCGCGCTCGACGTTCTCCGACCCGACGATGCTGTTGCAGATCCCGGCGGCGTACTCAGCTTCTTCGTGGTTGTTCGTGGTCGGCGCGAAGATCACCTGGAAGTCGCATTCGGCGGTGGCGCCCAGGCCCTCGGCGATGCCACGGGCGATCTTGTCCATGCGCGCCTCAACCAGCGCCATCACCTCGCGCGAGAAGGTGCGCACCGTGCCCGACAGGCGGGCGCGCTGGGGGATGACGTTGTAGGCGTCGCCGGAATGGATCTGGGTGACCGACACCACTGCAGTGTCCACCGGCCGCGCGTTGCGCGAGACGATGGTCTGCAGCGCGGTAACCATGTGCGCCGCAACGACCACCGGATCGACGCCGGACTCCGGGCGCGCACCGTGCGCGCCGACGCCGGTGATGTCGATGTCGAAGAACGCGCCACCGGCCATCATCGCGCCCGCGCGCACGGCAAACTGGCCCAGCGGCAGGCCGGGGCGGTTGTGCATGCCGAAGATGGCGTCACAGGGGAACTGCTGGAACAGACCATCATCGATCATCGCCCGGGCACCGCCGATGCCCTCCTCGGCCGGCTGGAAGATGAAATGCACCTGGCCGTCGAAGTTGCGGGTCTGGGCAAGGTAGCGGGCCGCCCCCAGCAGCATGGTGGTATGGCCGTCATGGCCACAGGCATGCATCTTGCCGTCGTGACGCGAGCGGTGATCGAAGCTGTTCTCTTCCTGGATCGGCAGCGCATCCATGTCGGCGCGCAGGCCGATCGCCCGGGTCGAGTTGCCGACCCGCAGCGAGCCCACGACACCGGTCTTGCCGATGCCGCGATGCACCTCGCAACCAAATGCTTCGAGCTTCTGCGCCACCAGGTCGGAGGTCCGGGTTTCCTCGAAGCCGAGCTCGGGATGGGCGTGGATGTCGCGCCGCCACTGCGTCATCTCGTCGTGGAATGCGGCAATCTCCGGCAGGATGCCATTATCGTCGGCCATCGGTGACGTCCCCCTGTACGGTGTTGTTGCGTTCTGGGTCCGAGCCGAAAACTAGCACGCTCCGCGGCGGCGGCAACGGGGACCGGCGCCTCAGCCTTCCTGCTGGTACAGCCACAGCTCCCAGCTGCCGCCGGCGACGTCGTGGCGCAGGATGTAGGTGGCGCCATCGTCGCCGCGCAGCTTGAAATAGCGATGCTCGGGCGCCAACCACTGGTCGAGCAGCTCGGCGACGGCAATCCAACGCTCACCCAAGGCAAACCGCCGCGGCGTTTCCTCGCCGCGGTGTCCTGCATAGCATTCGACCTCGATCCGCACAGTTCACCGCTTCCGACGACATGTTAGCAGCCGCAGTCGCGCGGTTGGCAGGGCACCTGAGGCAGCCTAGTCTCCCGGGCGGCAGGCAGACAGCGGAGGCGGGACATGGAGTACACCAACCTGGGACAGACCGGCTTGAAGGTCTCGCGGCTATGCCTCGGCACACTGACCTTCGGCGATCCCAACTGGCGCAGCTGGGTGACGGACACGGATGGCAGCCGGCCGGTGGTGCAAGCGGCGCTGGAAGCCGGGATCAACTTCTTCGACACCGCCGACATGTACTCCCTTGGCGCCAGCGAACGCATCACCGGCAAGCTGCTCAACGAGATGGCGCGGCGCGACGAGATCGTGCTGGCGACCAAGGTGTACAACCCGATGGGCGACAAACCCAACCAGCGAGGGCTGTCGCGCAAGCACATCATGGAAGCCATCGACGCCTCGCTGCGCCGACTGAGCATGGACTATGTCGACCTCTACATCATCCATCGCTGGGACTACGAGACACCGGTGGAAGAGACCATGGAAGCGCTGCATGACGTGGTGAAAGCCGGCAAGGCGCTCTACATCGGCGCCTCCAGCATGTTCGCCTGGCAGTTTGCCAAGGCGCAGCAGGTCGCGGCGCTGCACGGCTGGACCCGGTTCGTCTCGATGCAGAACCACTACAACCTGATCTACCGCGAGGAGGAGCGCGAGATGCTGCCGATGTGCCGGGACATGGGTGTTGCGGTGACGCCCTGGAGTCCGTTGGCCCGGGGCTTCCTGGCCGGCAACCGCCACCGCCAGGGTGGCGGCGATACGGCGCGCGCCCAGGACGACGACCTGGCCCAGCGCATCTACTACGGCGATGCCGACTTCGCCATCGCCGACCGCGTGGTTGAGATCGCTGGTCAGCGGGGGGTGCAGCCAATTCAGGTGGCGCTGGCCTGGATCCTCGCCCGCCCCGAGATCACCGCACCCGTGGTCGGGGTGAGCAGCGCGGATCAGCTCGCCGAGCTGGCCGGCGGTGTCGGCATCGATCTGAGCCCGGAAGAAATGACAGCGCTGGAAACGCCTTACCAGCCCAAGCCGGTCGCCGGCCATAGCTGAACGGAGTTGACGCCATGAGCGAGTTGGACCTGGCGCGCATCCGCGCCGACACCCCCGGCTGCGAACGGGTGATCCACCTGAACAACTGCGGTGCCGGGCTTATGCCAACGCCCGTGCTGGAGGCGCTCACTACGCACCTGCGGCTGGAGTCCGAGATCGGCGGCTACGAGGCGTCCGACGCCGCCGAGGCGGCGCAGGAACGTACCTACGATGCCATCGCCCAGATGTTGAACTGCCACCGTGACGAGGTGGCGGTGGTCGAGAATGCCACCGTGGCCTGGGACATGGCCTTCTACGGCCTGCCGATGGCGCCCGGCGACGTGGTGCTGACAGCGGTTTCCGAATACGCCTCCAATGCCATCGCCTATCTGCAGCGCCGGCGCCGCGACGGCATCGAGGTGCGGGTGGTGCCGAACGACGGCGACGGCCAGCTCGATGTCGAGGCGCTCGCCGGGATGATCGACGACAGGGTCAAGCTGATCTCCATCACCCATGTGCCGACCAACGGCGGGCTGATCAATCCGGCCGCGGCGATCGGCCGGGTGGCGCGGGCGGCCGGGGTGCCGTTCCTGATGGACGCCTGCCAGTCGGCCGGCCAGCTGCCGTTGGACGTCGAGGCACTCGGCTGCGACATGCTATCGGCGACCGGGCGCAAGTACCTGCGCGGGCCGCGCGGTACCGGTTTCCTCTATGTCCGTCGGTCCCTGCTGGAACGCCTGGAACCGCCGTTTCTCGACCTGCATTCGGCCACCTGGGTCGCCGCCGACCGCTACGAGATGCTGCCCAACGCCCGCCGCTTCGAGAACTGGGAGAACTACGTCGCCGGCAAGGTCGGCCTGGGCGTCGCCGTCGACTACGCCACGGCGCTGGGGCTGCCCGCGATCGCCGCCCGGGTACAGCAGCTGGCCGGCAGGCTGCGGCAGGACATGGTGGCCCTGCCCGGCGTCGCCGTGCACGATCTGGGCCGGGAGAAGTCCGGCATCATCAGCTTTTCCGTCGCCGGCACCACGCCGGAGGCGGTGAAGGCAAGCATGGCCGAGGCCGGCATCAACATATCCACCAGTACCGTGGTCTCGACCCGCTACGACATGGAAGCCCGTGGCCTCGAGGCGATGAACCGCCTCGGCGTGCACTACTACAACTCGGAAGACGAGCTGGCGCGGTTCCTCGAGGTGCTGGCCGGACTGCCGGCCTGACCGGCCGCCGGGCGGGTCTGAGACCCGCCCCTACAGGTCGTTGTGCCGGTCTGGACGTTCGTCGTTCCACGCCAACCCGTCAGGGCCGATCCGACCACGGTCGTCCATCTATAAGCCACTGGTAGGGGCGGGTCTCAGACCCGCCCGCGGCACTACCGGCACTACAGGTCCAGTTCCATGAAGATCGCCCCCGGCACCGGATTGTGGCAGTAGGCTTCGATGTCACGGAAGCCGAGCTGACGGTACAGGGCGATCGCCCGGTCGTGATGGCCGGGCACGGTGTCGAGCCGCATCGCCCGGTAGCCCAGGGTCCGTGCCTGGGCCACGAGGTCGTGGACCAGGCGGGCACCCAGTCCCGTGCCACGGGCGGCCGGCCGCAGGTACAGCCGCTTCATCTCGCAGATGCCGTCGCCCAGGTCGCGCAGGCCGACGGCACCGACGACGTCATCGCCCAACCTGGCCAGCAGCAGGGCGCCCCCAGCTGTGCCGGCATACTTGCCGGGGAAATCCGCCATCTCCTGGTCGAAGTCCTGGAAGCACAGGTTGAAGTCGAGGGACTCCGCATACTCGCGGAACAGCTCCTTGACCACTGCCAGGTCCGCCGCCGTCTGCGGTGCGACGACGTCACCGCGGGCGTCGTCGGTCACCGTCTCAGCCATGTGCATTGCCTCAGTCCGCCAATTGAATCCGGCCTTCAAGATAGAGCACACATTTGCCGGTAATGAACACCCGATCGCCGGCAAGGCGGCAGCGAAGCTCACCACCGCGGGCCGAGATCTGTCGTGCGGTGAGGTCGCTCTTGTCCAGTCGGTTGGCCCAGTATGGCGTCAGCGTGCAGTGTGCCGAGCCGGTCACCGGATCCTCGTCAATCCCGGACATGGGCGCGAAGAAGCGCGAAACGAAGTCGACATCGTCGCCGGTGGCGGTGGCAATGACGTTGGCGCCCAGGGCGGAGAACTGTGGCCGCAGTGCAGCCACCGCCTCGGCGCTGTCGTAGACCGCCATCCGATAGGGCATGCCATGCGCCTTTTCGACGGCATAAAGCGCCGTCGGTGCGTGGCCCAGGGGCGCCACCAGGGGCTCAGACGGATCGACTTCCTGCTGCGGCGGCAGGGCGGGAAAATCCATGGTCAGGCCGTCGCCGTCGCGGGTCACCGTCAGGCGGCCCGAGCGGGTGTCGAAGCCGACCTCCTCGCGCCCCGGCTCGAGCAGGCGCAGGATCAGATGCCCGGTCGCCAGCGTGGCATGGCCGCAAAGATCCACTTCCAGCGCCGGGGTGAACCAGCGCAGGTCGAAGTCGTCTCCACGCCGGACAATGAACGCGGTCTCGGACAGGTTGTTCTCCAGCGCGATCGCCTGCAGCGTGTCGTCGGGCAGCCAGTCATCGAGTGGACAGACCGCGGCCGGGTTGCCGGCAAACGGCCGGTCGGCAAAGGCATCGATCTGATACAGCGGCAGTTCCATCGCCTCGTCTCCCTGTACTCAGGCTTGCCAGAACGGCTTGCGATACTCGCGCGCCGCGTCGATACGCGACAGTCCCAGGTCCTTCAGCGCCGCGTCGTCGAGTTCCGCCAACTGGTATCTCTGCCGGGCCCGGTCATGCCAGGTCAACAGCATCAGGACCAGCCGGCCGGGTCCGAACCGGGCCGGCCTGCGGCCGGCGCCGCCGAACATTGTATCGGTCCAATACGCCATTGTTTCGTCTCATTGCCTAAATTGAATCTATGCAGGAGATATAAATTGACTCAATAAGGGGTGCAAATGCATAATTGTCACCATGACAATTTACCTCCCCGACATCGAGCGTCGACCAGGGCCGAAGTACCGCGCCATCGCCGACGCCATCGCCGATGATATTTCCGCCGGCCGACTGGCGCCGGACAGCCGCCTGCCCCCGCAACGTGACATGGCCTGGCATCTGGGCGTGACCGTCGGCACCGTGGGCCGCGCCTACGCCGAGGTGGCCGAGCGCGGCCTGGTGCATGGCGAGGTTGGCCGCGGCACCTATGTCAGCGCCCCGCTGACGGCACCGCCGGAGGCCGCCGGCGGCACGATCCCGGGCTTCATCGACCTGACCCGGAATGCTCCGACGCTGGGCCCACAGGCGCCGGCGCTGCAGACCGCGCTGGCCCGGCTGGCGGCGGCGCCGGGCGCCATGGCGCTGCTCGACTACCAGGACGCCGTCGGGCCCGCGGCACACCGGCAGATGTGCAGCGACTGGCTCGAACGACGCGGCCTGTCGGTGCCGCCGGAGCGGATCCTGGTCTGCGGCGGCGCCCAGCACGGCCTCGCCCTGACCCTGGCGGCGCTGAGCCGGCCGGGTGATGCTGTCCTGACCGAAGCGCTCTGCTATGCCCAGTTCCGCGACCTGGCGCGGGTCGAGGGCCGCGACTGCGTCGCCGTCGCGCTGGACGACGAAGGCATGATGCCCGATGCGCTTGAGGCAGCGGCCCAGCGTTCCGGCGCCCGCCTGTGCTACGTCGTGCCGACCCTGCAAAACCCGACCAATGCGGTGATGTCGGCGGCACGGCGGCAGGCGATCGTCGAGGTCGCGCGGCGCAACCACCTGATCATCATCGAGGATGAGGTCTACGGTTACCTGATCGAGGAGGCGCCGCCGCCGCTCGCCACGCTGGCGCCGGAGCGGACGATCCATGTGACCAGCCTGTCCAAGGCCCTGGCGCCCGGGCTGCGCTTTGGCTGGATCGCCGCGCCGCTGGCACAGATGCCGGCGCTGGCCGACGTGCAGCGGGTCACGCACGTTGCCCAGCCGATGCTGATGGGCAGCCTGGCACAGCTTTGGTGCGAGAATGGCAGTGCCGCCCGGCTGCTCGACTGGCAGCGCGACGAAGCCCGCGCCCGCCACGACCTGGCCGTTGAGCGGCTGGCGGCCTATCGCCTGCGGGCCCATCCGGCGAGTTTCCACCTGCTGCTCGAAACACCGGCGCCATGGAACGGCGACAGCCTGGCCGCGGCGGCGCGCCGGGCCGGCGTCGCCATTCTGCCGGCCTCGCTGTTCGCCACCGGACCCGGCGAGGGCGAAAACGCCGTGCGCCTGTCGCTGTCGCAGCCGCGTGACCGGCGCGAGCTGGTTGCCGCACTGGATGCGCTTTGCGACGTGCTGGCGCGGGGACCACAGCATGGCCAGGCGATCATTTGATCGTGTGAACCGGCCGGCGCCTGTTGTCCGCTTTGCGGGCGCATGCCATGCTCGCCGCGGCAACCGGCGGAGAGCCCACACCATGTCCGACTCGATCATCCTGGAAGTGTTCACCGACTACGTCTGACCCTGGTGCTATCTCAGTACCGGGCGTATTGAGAAACTGCAGCAGAACTACGACATCGACGTCCAGCTGGTGCACTTCCCGCTGCACCCGGAGACGCCTGCGGAAGGGATGTCGCTGGAGGCCCTTTTCGCCGGCCGCGGCGTCGATCTCGATGCCATGTACGCCCGGATGAAGGGGCTGATGGATGCCGAGGACCTGCCCTACGGCCAGCGCACCCACACCTACAACAGCCGACTGGCGCAGGAAGTCGGCAAATGGGCCGACAGCCAGCCCGGCGGCGAGGCCGTGCACGATGCCTTCTATCGGGCCTACTTCGTCGACGCCCTGAACATCGGCGATCAGGACACCATCGTCGAGATCGTCAGCGGCGCCGGGCTGCCGGCGGATGACGTACGCCAGGTGCTGGAAACTCGCAGCCATCGCGATGCGGTCGACGCCGACTGGGCCAAGTCGCGCCAGTACGGCGTTACCGGCGTGCCGACCTTCGTCGCCGGCGGCTACGGCGTGGTCGGGGCGCAGCCCTACGATGCCCTGCAGCAGCTCATGGACAGCGCCGGGGCGCAGCAGCGGACGGCCGGCTAGATCGCCGTCGTTGCGGGCGCTAGGAAGCGTCGGCGCCGTATGCCACGATGAGACGAAATCGCCCAGGAGGACGCCATGAACCAGCATAAGGACGGCGCGCGCAGCGTCGCGGCGACTGAACAAGCTTTATCGGCCTATGTGCCGTCCCTGCAGCTCACGGCCGGGCAGCCCGCGCCCATCGCTGCCAACGGCGGCCTGTCCTACATGTCGTTCGACCGGGACGGCGATGCGGGAACCGGCGCAGCGATCGAGGCGGCGCTGGCCGAAATCGCCGAAGGCGAGGGGCAGCGGATCATAGACAGACTCGACAACGCAGCCCCCGGGCCGATCGAGACCAAGTGGGGCCTTGGCTTTCGCAACTACGACGAGTGCATGGACTACATCCGGGCCAAGAACATGCAAGCCCCGGAAGGCGGCGTGGTGCTGCCGTTGCGCTACTCGGTTTACGAGCGGCCGTCCTACTCGGTCGTTACCTCGAACGCCCTCTGGCATGACCCGGCGCGCGCGGCCGACGCCGAACTGCTGCGCCAGGCGGAGGAGAACAACGGCCGGCGCGCGCTCTATTTCCCGCAGGTGCTGCGAGATGCCCGCCGCATCGGCGAGTACTACCCTGGCCTTTCGCCCGAAAGCCCTGAATGCATGGACAGACTGGGCGTGTCCCTGGCCCATTGTGAATCGAAGTGCGAGAACTTCTACGACGCGGCCGAGGTCGAACGGGTGTTCTACCCGGAGATCGAGAAGCTCCTGCTGGCGTTCTTCCCGGATGCCACCGATGCCCTCGTCTACAACCACGACGTCTTCGACCAGGACTACGAAGGCGACCGGACCGAGGACCAGGAGAACAAGAACCCGGGCGTGAACGCGCGCTACGTCAACCTCGTGCACAACGACCTGAACGACAACAGCGGCCGCGTGCGCTGCCGCGAGTTGCTGACGAAGAACCTGCGCAACTTCGGGCGCGAGCAGCACTACACGGAGGCAGAGGCCGACGCGAAGATGTCGCGGCGGTTCATGTCGATCAACCTGGCCAAGCCGATGGAGACCGTGGAGCAGAACCCGTTCGTGCTGTGCGCCTGGCCGTCTTTCGCCGACCAGCCCTACATCACCAACTACCGCGTCTACGACGACCGCGTCGGCGAGACCACCCGTTTCACCTATCGTCCCGAGCACGAGTGGTACTGGTTCCCGCAGCAGACACCGACCGAGGTGTCGATGCTGAAATGCTACGACTCGGTCACCGACGGCTCGGTATCACGCTGGTCGTTCCACTCCGCCTGTTTCGACCCGACGGCCCCCGAGGACGCGCGCTGCCGCAAGAATGTCGTGGTCCGGTCCTACGTCTTCTTCTAGAGCATGTCCGTGCTTGTTTGAATCAACAGGGGATTCCCCTGAGGCGTTTGATGTGATTCAAGATGCTGGCTGGAGGAGGAGGCCAGCATGCATGCCTCGACCTTATTCGCTGGATTTGCGTGAGCGTGTTGTTGCCGCGGTGGAGAGCGGCTGT